>Ga0208849_1000520_pt1 | contig 35631 bp, 30 predicted proteins | sample NGESurdeep072012_10_FD_184470 | JGI IMG/M metagenome (GOLD analysis project Ga0208849, IMG submission 184470) | Arctic peat soil microbial communities from Barrow, Alaska - NGEE Surface sample 53-3 deep-072012 (SPAdes) | ecosystem: Environmental > Terrestrial > Soil > Wetlands > Peat ... | reverse complement strand
CGCCGACCGCCAGACGCCGATGGCGCTCTACGCCTTCCAGGGCCTGCCGCCGCCTGGCAGCTCCACCCTGCCGATGCTCTATTCGGCGCCGGTCGGGACTTGGTCGTTCCCGATGAACGCCAACATCACCCCGGTCGTCGCCAACGGCATGGTCTATGTCGCCGGCGACCACCAGCTGATGATCTTCGGCCTGGGGCCGCAGCCGGCCCGGCCGCAAGGGCGGTAGCGCGCCGCCGGGCGCGGCTCTGGCGGCGACCGCTCACGCGAGATCCAGGGCCAGCTCGGCGCGGGTCTCGCCGCTCAGGACCGCGAGATGATCGTAGAGCGGATGGTCACAGCCGGCGATGACGGCCGTCGCGGGGTCGCGGAACAAGGCGGCCTGGGCGTCGGAGAGCGGGAACCGCAGGAAGTGGACCGAGGAGGTCTTGCCGTCGGCGCGCGTCCTTTCGGCGTCGCCCTCCGGCTCGCCGCTGACGCGTTCCTCGCCGATCTTCAGGAAGAAGCCGGCCTCCACCCCGCCAAGTCTCCCCAGCACCGCCTCGCGCCGGCGTGGCTCGTCGATCTCGAACATCACCGTCGCCACCAGCTCGCGTCCCCGCGGGATGAGAGGATTGTAGGCGGCCAGCTCATCGGCGAGCTGCGCGGGTCCGCCCTTTTCGGTGAGGAGCATCTCCTGGATCTGGAAGAGCATGGTCTCGTAGCTCTCGAAGTAGAGGGTGCAATCGGGACCCAGCGCGACCCGTCGCAGTCGCTTTGACGCCATGAGGGCCGCGCGCCGCGCCTTGCGCTCGCGGGCGAAGACCGCGTCGGGAAGAATGTCCTGGTCAGTCACCTGGCGAAGGCAAGCGGGCATCGAAAGACGGTTCCTTTCTGGGGCGTTCAGGCCAGGCCGTAGGCACGCGCCAGGACCTCGATCGGATGGGCCTGGAGGGGCGGCGCGCGACCGTCGGCGAGCTCGGCGCTGATGAGCTGGCCGAGGTGCTTGCACGCTAACGGACAGTCCGAACACAGGGTCTCGTTGTTCTTCTGCGCCACCTGCCGGGCGGTCGGACGGCCCACCTTCACCGCGATGGCGTGGGTCTGCTTCATCACCCCGAAAGTGCCGCCGTGGCCCGAGCAGCGCTCCACCAGGTCGATCTTGGCGCCCGGGATCAGGCGCAGCATCTGCGCTGACATCGCGCCCATGTTCTGCGCCCGGGCGTGGCAGGCATGGTGGACGGTGACCCCGCCAGGGGGCGCGGTCAGGCCTGGCGCCAACCCGTGGGCCTTGGCGATCCCGACGACATATTCGCTGATGTCCAAGGTCGCCGCCGCCAGGCGCTTCACATCTTCGTTCTCGGGGAGGATGAGCGGCCATTCGAACTTCATCATCAGCCCGCAACTCGCGGTGAGGGTGACGATGTCGAAGCCGGCCTCGACGAGGGGCAGGAGGGCGGCGCACGCCTGCTCGGCGCGTCGCGCCACCTCGGCCAGATCCCCGGCCTCCAGCTGGGGCATGCCGCAGCAGACCGGATAGGCGAAGTGGGTCTCCACGCCCTGGCGGGCGAGCACGGCCACCGCGGCCTGGGCGGTCGCCGGGGCGTTGTAGTCGACGAAGCAGGTGGCGTAGATCGCGGCCTTCTTCCGGCCGAAGGCGGGGCCGTCGGGATTGGCCGGCGTCGGCTTGGCCAGGCGATCGCCGGCGGTCCTGGAATGATACCGCGGCAGGATCGCGGTGCGGTCGATGCCGGCCACGGCCTCCATCGCCGCGCGCGCCGGCTTGTTGGCGAGGTCGGTCGCCCAGTTGGCGAGCCCGGCGGCGTGCTTGGCGAGCTTGCCGTTGCGGTCGGTCTCGCCGAGCTGCTCGCGGACGAACTCGCCGCCGTCCGCCTTGCGCGCCGCGGCGCGATGGCGAAGCATCACATGCGGAAAATCGACGTCGAAGGGGTGCGGCGGCACGTACGGACACTTGGTCATGAAGCACATGTCGCAAAAGGTGCAGGCCTCGGCGACCTTGGCGTAGTCCGCCTTGGCGACCCCGTCGACCTCGCCGCTGGGCCCGTTGTCGATGAGGTCGAAGAGGCGCGGGAAGGCGTCGCACAGATTGAAGCAGCGCCGGCAGCCGTGACAGATGTCGAAGATCCGCTCCATCTCGGCTTCGACCTTCGGCATCTCGTAGAAGGCGGCGTCACGCCAGGCGAGCGCGTGGCGGAAAGGCGCGTCGAGCCCACCTTCGGCGGATGCGGCTTTGGCGGGCGGCTCAGCCATCGCCACTCCCTTCAGAGGGTGATTTTCCCCCCTCCCCGACCTGGGGAGGGTGGCCCGCGAAGCGGGACGGGTGGGGCGGTCAGGAGCATCGTGGCGTGGCTGATGAAAATCGGGACTGCCCCACCCTGGCGGCTCCGCCGCCTGTCCCTCCCCATGAAGCGGAGGGAGGAAGTCCTCGCATCTCAGTCCAGCGTATCGAGGGCTCGCTGGAAGCGGCCGGCGTGGGACTTCTCGGCCTTGGCGAGGGTCTCGAACCAGTCGGCAATCTCATCGTGGCCCTCTTCGCGGGCGGTGCGCGCCATGCCCGGATACATGTCGGTGTATTCGTGGGTCTCGCCGGCGATCGCGGCCTTGAGGTTGAGGTCGGTGGCCCCGATCGGCAGGCCCGTCGCCGGATCGCCGACGCCCTCCATGAACTCCAGGTGGCCATGGGCGTGGCCGGTCTCGCCCTCCGCGGTGGAGCGGAAGACGGCGGCGACGTCGTTATAGCCTTCCACGTCCGCCTTCTGCGCGAAATAGAGGTAGCGGCGGTTCGCCTGGCTCTCGCCGGCGAAAGCCTCCTTGAGGTTCTGCAGGGTCTTGCTGGTTTCGAGCGACATGTCGGTGGTCCTTGAACGGCGGTCGCGTTTTCTTAGGCGCGCACTCCCTTCTCGTCCAATCGATTGAATCCATGCCGCCGATAGAGGGAGCCTATAGCGCGCGCTTCTCGCAAGCCGGCGCGCCGCGTCCTAGACTGGGCGCGGAGCGGGCGGGGGAAACGGACCATGGCTGAGCCGCAGGCGCCGCCGGGCGGAGCGACCAACAACGTCGGCGCCTCGCGCTTGGCGGTCGGCCTCGTCCAGGGGCTGGCCCTCTTCGCCCTCAGCAGGGCCTCGCAGGCCAAGGCCTGGCCGGCCACCGACGGGCCGCTCTTCGCCGCCCTGCTGCTGGCCGCCGCCTATGCGCCCCTGATCGCCCTGGCCGGCCTGGGCCACCTTCGGCGCCTCACCCTGGCTCTGTGGACCCTCATCGCCGCGGCCCTCGCCGCCCTGCTCGCCGCCTGCGATGTCGCCAGCGCCCTGCCGCAATCGGGAAGGACGACCCCGGGCTTCGCGGTGGCGGCGTTCACCGCGACGGCGCTATTCATCATCCACCATCTGATCGCCCCGATCGACGCCGAGCGGCGGATCACGGCCCCCTACGCCCGCTATTTCGACGCCGGCTGGCTCAACGCCGCGCAACTCGGCCTGGCGATCGCCTTCACCGGGGTGTTCTGGATCCTGCTGGAGCTCGGGGCCTCGCTCTTCGGCCTGATCGGGCTGCAGGGGTTTCGCACCTTCATCCACCACGATTGGTTCCATTTCCCGGCCCTCGCCATGGCCTTCGCCGCCGCCGTCCATCTCGCCGACGTCAGGGTGAACCTCACCCGGGGGCTGCGGACCGTGGGCCTGGTCCTGCTCTCGTGGCTGCTGCCGGTGATGGCGGCGATCGCCGTCGCCTTCCTGTTCGCCCTGCCGTTCACCGGCCTGGCGCCGCTGTGGCGGGCCGGCTCGGCCACCGGGATAGTCCTCAGCGCCATGGCGGCGCTGATCGTGCTCATCAACGCCAGCTACCAGGATGGCGAACATGCGCCGGCGACGGTGCTGCGGTGGGCGGCGCGGCTCACCGCCGTCATCCTTGTTCCCCTGGCGGGGCTGGCGATCTGGGGCCTTGGGCTGCGCATCGGCCAGCATGGGCCGACCCCGCAGCGGATCATCGCCGCGGCGTGCGCCCTGGTGGGCGCCTGCTACGCCCTCGGCTACGCCTGGGCGGCGGTTCGCCCCGGGCGCTGGATGCGCCGGCTCGAAGCCACCAACATCGCCGCCGCTCTGCTCATCGTCGCCCTGATCCTCGCTCTGTTCACGCCGATCACCGATCCTGCCCGCCTCGCCGTCGCGGGCCAACTCGCCAGACTGAGCAGCGGCAGAGTCGCCCCGGCGAAGTTCGACTACGCCCTGCTGCGCTTCGGCGCCGGGCGCTACGGCCTGCAAGCGCTGCAACGGCTGGCGGCGCGCAACCGCGGGGCGGTGGCGACCTTCGCCGCCGCGGCCCTGAAGCAGGACGAGAGCTGCCGCAACGGCGGCTGTGCGCCCAAGCCGGCGGGGCCGGTGACGATCGCGGTCTACCCGGCCGGCGCGAGCCTGCCCGGCGATTTCCTGGCCAGTGTCGGCGACGACGTGGGCGTCTGCGCCGGCGGCTTCCGCTGCGAGGCCTATATCCTCGCCCTGCCCGGCGAAACCGGCCCGGAGGTCCTGCTGCGCAGCAATCCTGCGTTCGTCTTCCTCTACGCCAGGGCCGGGCGCGGCGGCGGCTGGACGAAGCTGGGCGGCTACGAAATCGGCGACTGCCCGGCGGCCTTCGCCGCTCTTCGCGCCGGCGCGGCCCAGGCCGCGGCGCCGGGGCGCCGCGACCTGCAGGTGATGGGCGCGCGGCTCGCGTTTCAGCCGAACGTCAGCTTCGTCTGTCCAACGCCGGCATCGGCGGCCGGCGCGCTGTCGATGCCCGCAACCGCGCCATCAGCGGCTTCTCCACCAGCGTCCGGGCGGCAAGGCCCGCGCCCGTCGCCGCCGCCAGGGCGAGGGGGATGAAGAACCACGGCCGAGGTCCCACGGCGTGGGCGACGAAGGCCACGGCGATCGGGTGGAACAGGTAGAGGGAATAGGAGGCGTCGCCGAGGGCGAGGAGCGGGGGAAAGAGCGCCACCGGGCCGCGGGCCTCCAGACAGAGCGCCCCGGCGACGATCATCGCCGCCGGCGCGCCCCAGACCACGGCGCGCCACAGTTCGTCCCGCCACCCGGCGGCGCCCATCGCCACGAAGCTCGCGCCCCCCGCGGCGATCAGGGCGAGACCCCAGGCGCGGCCGGGCAGGGCGCCTGTCGCGGAGAGCCTGCCCAGCCACACCCCGGCGGCGAACTCCAGCATGAGCGGGTTGGCGCCGAGGATGTAGACCGGATCGGCGAGGAGAAGGCCGGCCGCGACGAGGGCGGCGAGGGCGCAAGTGATGACGACGGCCCGCGCCCGCTCGGGGACGGCGAGGGCTGCGGCGAAGATCAGATAGAAGCCGGCCTCATAGGTGAGGGTCCAGCCGGGGGCGAGCAGCGGAAAGGGCAGGCCCGCTGGATCGAGGTGCGGAACGAAGGCCAGCGAGAGCAACAGGTGCCCGGGGACCGGATGGACCTTGGGCAGGAAGGCCGGCCAGGCCACGGCGATGGCGGCGAGCAGGAGGGTCGCGAGCCAGTAGGCGGGGGCGACGCGGGTCAGGCGCCGCCACAGGAACCCCGCCGCCTTGATCGGCCGCCCGGCGGTGATCCGCCACATGATGACGCCGCTGATGACGAAGAACACGTCGACCCCCGCCCGGCCGACCTCGAAACCGCCGCTGCGCCATTGCAGGACGTGATAGACCACCACCGCCAGGGCGGCGGCGGCGCGCAGGTACTGGATGGAGAGAAGGGTTCTCATGGGTTCTTGGCGCAGACGAGGTGCGCCGGATCGCTAGATCCGCGTCGCGGCGAGTCGGTCCTCGTCCAGTTCAACGCCGAAGCCGGGCGCCTCGGGAAGGTTGATCCAGCCCTCGCCGTCGACTCCGAGCGGCGCGGCGAGCATGGCCAGCCACTCCTCATCGGCGCCCTGCGGAAGAACGCCGCCGAGCAGGGCCTCGGTGACGCCGGCGGCGACCCCGGCCTGCGCCGGCCCCCAGGTCATAGTCTCGTGGTTCTCGTCGCGCAGCACCGCCTTGGCGACGAACAGGGTCGCCGGCTTCACCGGCGTATTGGGCTTGAGCACCGCCAGGAACGGGATGTGGCCCGCGCCCGGGCTCGCCGCGGCCATGGCGAGGGGCGCGCCGATCTCGGCCTTGGTCCCGAAGATGAGATTGACGTGGGCGGCGTTGGCGCCGCCGCCATGAAAGCCTTCGCCGATGTGCACGGGCGCCTCCGCCAAAGGCCGGCGGGATGGCGCCGGACGTGGGCTCCCGCTACCACTTCGGTTTCAGGCCGAACAGGCGCGGCGAGGCGGTCAAGGCCATGAGACGTCCCCCCGGCCGCCGGCCGGACGCCGAGCCCGCCGAAGGGGGCCGACCGGCCGACCCGCCTTCGAGCGAGGCCGGCCGGTGGCGAACGTGGCGCGCCTGGCTCGTCGCGCACGGCTCGCAGTTCCGCCTGGCCCTGCGCATCACCGTGGCCGCCCTGGCGACCTTCGTCATCGCCGATCTGCTCGGCCTGGCGCAGAGCTCCTGGGCGGTGCTCACCGCGGTGATCGTCACCCAGGCCAGCGTCGGCGGCGCCCTCAATGCGACCGTCAACCGCTTCGTCGGCTCCCTCGGCGGGGCGGTGTGGGGGGTGGTTGTCGCCCTGAGCGTGCCGCACGGCGACGCCGTCCACCTCGGCGCCGCCCTGGTGATCGCCGTCGCCCCGCTCGCGGTGGTCGCGGCGATCAATCCGATCTACCGCATCGCGCCGGTCACCGCGATCATCCTGCTGATCGCCCCGGCGAACCTGCCCGGGGGCGTCGTCTCCTCCGCCGTCCACCGGATGCTGGAGATCATCGTCGGCAGCCTCGTGGCCGTGGCGGTGTCCCTCCTGGTCCTGCCCGAACGCGCCGGCCGCCACCTGGCCAAGGCCGCTGGCGAGGCGCTCGCGGTGATGGCGCAGCTGGCTGTGACGCTCGGCGACGGGCTGGCCGGCGGCCAGGACGCCACCCTGGTGCAGGCGCTTCACGACCGCCTGCGTCCCGCCATCGCCCGGGCCGAGATCGCCGCCAACGAGACCCGCCGCGAGCGGCGGACCTTTCTTGCCGCCGGCCCAGACCCGGAACCGCTCTGTCGCGCCCTGCGCCGCCTGCGCAACAGCCTGGCGATGATCGGCCAGGCTCAGGCCCAGGCGCTTCCGGCCGAGATCCGCCAGCGCCTCGATCCGCCCGCCGCCCAGGCCATCGCCGCCGCAGCCGATCTCCTGCGCGCCGCCGGCGCGGCCATCTCCGCCCAGTCCGCGCCGCCCTCGCTCGCCGAGGTGGACCGCGCCTTCGACGCCTACGCCGACGAGGTCGCCGCCGTGCGCCGGGTCGGCCTCGCCCGGGGCCTGCCCGAAGACGGGGTCCGGGGCCTGTTCGGCCTGGCCTTCGCCCTTCGCCAGTTGCGCCAGCAGCTCCACGAACTCACCGAGCGTTCCGCCGAAATGGTCGAGACCTAGCTAGCCATCGCCCTCGGCGGCCAGGGGCGTGACCGAGACCGAGACCGCCCTCCAGACGCCGTCCCGCCTGGCGAAGACGCGCAGGAACCGCTGGTCGATGCGGCGGTCGGCCAGCTCCAGATGAAGGCGCCCGCGGCTGATCCCGGTGTCGCCGAAGACGCGCACCCACTGCTCGCTGAAGACCACCGATCTTGCCCCGCCCGGCGGATTGATCATCAGCGCCGCCTTGGTGATCGCCTCGCCCGATGGCGTAAGACCGGTGAAGTCATCGGCAAGAATCTCGGCCAGCGGCGCGCGGTCGTTGCGCCGGTAGGCCTCGTTCCACGCCTCGTCCAGGCGCAACAGCCGCGCCTCATCCTGCGCCTGGGCCGAGCGGCGATCCGATGCGGCGCGGCTCTTCACGCGTCCTCGACAGGCCCGCGCGGCCTGCGCTCCGCGACGTAGTCGTTGATCATGTCGCATGTCCGGTAGGGGGCCTCGCGGCGCCATCGAGAGCAGCGCCCGCCTGACCACCATCTCGTTGGCCCCTGCCGAATACCAGTCGGCCATGTCGAAGAAGTCGATCCCGACCTCGAGGGCCCGGCGCGGGATCGGAATCGCCCGGTCCTCGTCCAGCACCCAACCCTTCCATGCGAAGATCCCATGGACATCGTGCCCAGCCCCAGGCGCGAGACCTTCAGGCCCGTGGCGCCGAACTGGACGGGGTGCATGCGGGGTCCGGCTCTCACGCCCAGGGGATCACGGCCCGCAGGGCGCAAAGGGTGTTCGCCGGCGCGAGGCCGTGCTCGGCGAGCCACAGGCGTTCGGCGAGGCTCGCGCGCTGCTCGGCGCCGAGCTCGCCCCAGCGAGCGCCGGCGAGCGCGACATCGTAGCGCCAGTGGCGCGGCTGGAGGAGGTAGCCGAGGGCGGAAAGCTCGCCGGTGGCAAACTCCAGGACGTGCTGCAGCTCATGCTGCAGTACCGCCATGGCCCGCTCGCGGCCCGCTACCGAAAGGTCCACCGGGGCGTTCGGCCACCAGATCCGGCGCCCATGGGCGAGGATCGCAACGCCCCCGCGCCACAGGGCGGCGAGCCCTGCCGCCGGATGGGCGCGGGGAACGATGAGCGGATCGACGCCCGCCGTCCGCAAGGCGCGTTCGAGACCTTCGCTCAGGGCGCCCCATTCCCCCACCGTCAGCGCCCGGCTCAGTGCGCCTCGTCCCAATTGGCGGCGGCCCGGGCTTCGACGAGCAGGGGGACGGAGAAGTGCACCGCCGGTTCGGCGGCCCGGCGCATGACGTCCCGGGCGAGGTCGCACACCGCCTGCGCCTCGGCCTGAGGCGCCTCGAACACCAGTTCGTCGTGGACCTGGAGCAGCATCCGGGCGGAAAGGCCGGCGGCCTTGATGGCCGGCGGCATGCGGATCATCGCCCGGCGCATGACGTCGGCGGCGGCGCCCTGGATCGGGGCGTTGATCGCCGCCCGCTCGGCGAACTGCCGCTCGGCCACCGATTTGGAGGCGATCATCGGGATGTTGATCCGTCGGCCGAAGAGGGTGGTGACGTAACCCTGGGCGCGGACCAGGGCGCGGGCGCCGTCCATGTAGGCGCGGATGCCGGGGAAGCGCTCGAAGTAGGTCTTGATATAGGCTCCGGCCTCCTCCTGGGGGATGCCGAGCTGGTTGGAGAGGCCGAAGGCGGAGATTCCGTAGACGATCCCGAAGTTGATCGCCTTGGCGCGCCGGCGGGTCTCGGCGGGCATGCCCTCCACCGGCACGCCGAACATCTCCGAAGCGGTCATGGCGTGGATGTCCAGGCCGTCGCGGAAGGCCTGCTTCAGCTGCGGGATGTCGCCGATGTGCGCCAGCAGCCTGAGCTCGATCTGGCTGTAGTCGGCGCTGATCAGCAGCCAGCCGGGCTCGGCGATGAAGGCGCGGCGGATCTTGCGCCCCTCCTCGGTGCGGATCGGGATGTTCTGCAGGTTGGGGTCGGAGGAGGAGAGCCGCCCGGTGGTCGTCGAGGCCAGGGCGAAGGAGGTGTGGACCCGCCCGGTCCGCTCGCTCACCGCCTGGGCCAGGGCGTCGGTGTAGGTGCCCTTGAGCTTGGAGAGCTGGCGCCAGTCGAGCAGCACCCGGGGCAGGGCGTGGCCCTGGGCGGCGAGCTCGTCCAGAACCCCGGCGTCGGTGCTCCACACCCCCGTCGCCGTCTTCTTGCCGCCGGCCATGCCCAGTTCGCTGAACAGCACATCGCCGATCTGCTTGGGGCTGCCCAGATTGAACGGCCGGCCGGCGAGCGCCTGGGCCTGGGCTTCGAACCCGGCCATCCGCATCGAAAAATCGTTGGAGAGGTGGCGCAGCCGCTGCGGGTCCACCCGCACCCCGTGGCACTCCATGGCGGCGAGCACCGCCGGCAGGGGCCGCTCGAGGGTCTCGTAGACGGTGAGCAGGCCCTCCCGCGCCAGCCGTGGGCGCAGGGTCTGGTAGAGCCGCAGGGTGACGTCGGCGTCCTCGGCGGCGTAGCAGGTCGCCGGATCCAGGGCGATGTGCTTGAAACTCTTCTGCGCCTTGCCGATCCCGGCGACCTGCTTGAAGCTGATCGGCTGGTGCCCCAGCCACAGTGCCGAAAGCTCGTCCATGCCGTGGCCATGCCTGCCGGCCTCCAGGACATAGGAGATCAGCATGGTGTCCTCGATCGGGGCGACCGCGATCCCGTAGCGGGAGAGGACGGCCAGATCGTATTTGGCGTTCTGGGCGACCTTGAGGATCGCGGGATCCTCGAGCAGGGGCCGCAGCCGCGCGATCACCTCGTCGAGCGGGATCTGCCGCAGGTCGCGGGCCTCCTCCAGGCCCAGGCCCTCCTCCTCGCAGTGGCCCACCGGAATATAGCAGGCCTCGCCGGGAGCGACGGCCAGGGAGACGCCGCAGAGGCCGGCGTTGGCCGAGGAAAGGGCGTCGGTCTCGGTGTCGAAGGCGACGATCCCGGCCGCCCGCGCCCGCTCGATCCATTGGTCGAGGACGGGGAGATCACGGACGCAGACGTAGGCGCTGGTGTCGATCGCGGGCGCCCGGTCGGTCTGCGCCTGCGCCGGCGCCGGCTCCGGCTTGATCCCCGCCGCCTCGCCGACCCGCCGGGCGAGGGTGCGGAACTCCATGGCCTCCAGGAAGGCGCCCAGGGTCGCCGGCTCCGGCGCCTCGACCGCCAGCTCGTCGAGCGGCGAGGGCAGGGGCGTATCGCAATCAAGCTTCACCAACTCGCGGGAGAGGCGGATCTGGTCGGCGAAATCGATCAGGATCTGCCGGCGCTTGTCCTGCCTGATCTCGCCGGCGCGGGCGAGGAGGGTGTCGAGATCGCCGTACTCGATGATCAGCGCCGAGGCGGTCTTGACCCCTATGCCCGGAGCCCCCGGAACATTGTCGACGCTGTCGCCGCACAGGGCCTGGACCTCGACGACCTTTTCCGGCGGCACGCCGAACTTCTCGATGACCTCGGCGCGGCCGATGCGCAGGTTCTTCATCGTGTCGAGCATCGAGACCCGCTCGCCGACGAGCTGCATCAGATCCTTGTCCGACGAGACGATCACCACCTCGCCACCGAGGTCGCGCACGTGGCAGCAATAGGCGGCGATGAGGTCGTCGGCCTCGTAGCCGGCGAGCTCGAGGCACGGTACGCCAAAGGCGCGGGTCGCCTCGCGCACCAGGGGGAACTGCGGGATCAGATCGGCCGGCGCCGGCGGGCGATGCGCCTTGTAGTCGGCGTAGAGATCGTTGCGGAAGGTCTTCTCCGAATGGTCGAAGACCACCGCCAGGTGGGTCGGCGCGTCCGGCGCCGCCTTCATGTCGACCAGCAGCTTCCACAGCATGTTGCAGAAGCCCTGCACCGCCCCCACCGGCAGGCCGTCGCTCTTGCGGGTGAGCGGCGGCAGGGCGTGATAGGCGCGGAAGATGAACCCCGACCCGTCGACCAGATAGAGCCGCACATTGGGCCCGTCCTGCGTCGGCTCGCGGGGTATCTCCTCAAGGGTGGCGGGGGCGTCGAGCGTCTCGGTCATGGAAAACCACGATAGGCGCGGCGACCGCTCAGGTCATCACCCTCCTCCCCCCTCGTGGGGGAGGTGGATCGGCGCGCCGCGCGCCGAGACGGTAGGGGGCGGGGCAGGACCCCACCCGTCCCGCTTCGCGGTCCACCCTCCCCAGGTCGGGGAGGGAGGGGTCGACCTTGCACCCTGGCGGTGTCATGCGATCATGAGGAAAAGAAGGGACCGCCGTGATCCTTGCCGCATTGGCCGCCCTGGTCCTGGCCTCCGCCGCCGAGCCGGCGGCGCCGCCTTCCGCCGGCGCGCCGCCCACGCCCAAGGGCGCAACCGCGAAGCCCGTGGCGGCGTCGCCGGTCGTAACTCCCCACTGGGTCGCGCAGCCGTCCGCCGAGCAGTTCGCCCAGGCCTACCCCGTGTCCGCGAGCCTCAACGGGATCAGCGGCAGCGCCGTGATCAGGTGCAGTCTCGGCGCTCAAGGCGTTCTGAAGGACTGCCGCGTTGTCTCCGAGAGCCCATCAGGGCAGGGATTTGCCGCCGCTGCGCTCAAACTCGCCCCTCTTTTCAGGGTCGGCTTCGATCCCGGCCTCAGCATGCCGACGGGTGGCCTGATTGCGATACCGATTCGGTTCGCCGCGCCGACAGCCTTGGGTAGCCACCCGTCGGCCGAAGCTCAGGCGTTTGTCGTCACGGCGCCGGATTGGATCAGGAGGCCATCGGCACAAGACCTGATGGACGTCTGGCCCGCCCAGGCCACGAAAAAGGGCGTAGGCGGGCATGCGGTCCTCAGTTGCCTGGTCAACGTTCACGGTCTCCTGGAGCAGTGCCAAGCCGTGTCGGAAGACCCCCCTGGCCTCGGCTTTGGCGCCGCCGCATTACTGCTTGCACCGCGGTTCCAGATGCGGCCGATGTCTCTCAATGGCGTGCCCAGGCCGGGGGGGACTGTGCAAATCCCTATACGGTTTCAGGCCTCGGCCGGCAGGGGCGGGGAGACTGTTCTGTTGATCCCCGCCCCTCCCTGGATCGCCGCGCCGAGCTTCGCCGATGTCGCGAAGGCCTACCCCGGGGCCGGCCATGGGCCGGTGGGGCGCGTCGTCTTCCGGTGCAGGGCTCGCAGGGACGGCCGAGTGGATGATTGCCTGAACACCATCGCCGATCAGACGCCATCCCGGTTCGAGAGCGCCGCCCGAAGCCTGGTCGGCAAGTTCCGCGCGCAAATCGATCCCGCGGTGTTCTCGAGCTACAAGGAGGTCGATGTACAGCTGGCCATCCGTCTGCCGCCGCCCGACGACCCCGATTTCGAAGCGCGGCGCATCGGACGGCCGCTATGGACGGCTCTGCCGACTCCCGAACAGATGGCGGAGTTCTACCCGGCCCAGGCTCTGGCCAGGGGCGTGAAGTCCGGGCAGGGCAAAGTCGAATGCACCGTAGCCGCCGACGGCGTCCTGAGCGGCTGCGCCGCCAAGGCCGCCGATCCGCCCGACCTCGGCTTCTCGGAGGCGGCGGTGAAAGTCGCGGGGGCGCTGAAAATGAGCCTATGGACCCAGGAAGGCGGCCCCGTCGTCGGCGCCGACATCACCATTCCCGTGCGCTTCGACGCTCCCACCGAGCGGCCACGGAGTTCCGCCCCATGACCCCCGACCGTTTCGCCGATGTCCGCACGATCGCGGTGATCGCCGATTGCCACATCCATCCGGACGCCGGGATCGACTGGCCCGAGGGGATCGCCGAAGCTCTCGGCGGCGCCGATCTCATCGTCACCCTGGGCGACATGGGCGAGGCGCGCGGCCTGGAGGCCCTGGCCGCCGTTGCTCCGCTGATCGGGGTCAGGGGCGAGGACGACGGCGAGGATCCGCGCACTGCTCCGGCCGCCAGGGTGCTGGAGATCGCCGGGTTGCGGATCGGCTGCGTCTTCGACCCCATGGCCGCGGGTCTTGCGACCCACAAGGAGCCGCTGGTGGCGGTGGACGACGGCGGGGCGGCGCAGGCGCGGCGCTTCGGCGGCGGCGTCGCGGTGGTGCTCTACGCCTCGACCCACGATCCGGAGATCTGCGCCTTCGAGGGCGCCCTGTGGATCAATCCCGGCAGCCTCACCCTTCCCAACGGCAAGGACCGCGGCGTGCGCGGCTCCTTCGCCAGGCTCACGATCGAGGCGGGCGCCCCAAAGGCGCGGATCATCCGGATCTGATCCCCGGCGCGCCGGGCGGGGCCTCCCGCCTTTCAATGCCCGGCGGAGCCCTCGTAGACGCCGGGGGCCAAGCGCTCGTCCTCCTCGCCTTGCGAGCCGTCGGCAAGGACGAAACGGCGATCGCAGTAGGCGCATTCCACGAACCGCGCCTCGCCCATCTCCAGCCACACCCGGGGGTGGCCGAGGGCCCCGCCCACCCCGTCGCAGGCGATGCGCCTGGAGCGCACCACGACGACCTCCGGGGCGGGGAAGTCGGGAACGAGCGCCGGCTTGGCCGGGGCCGGTTCGGGCGGCGAAGTCCCCGCTTTCCTGCGCGCCACCCTGCTCACCCTCACCTGTTGCGAAGAAGGCGCCGCGCCTTGGCGGGCGGCGGCGCCGCCCCTAGGTATGGCGGCGGGGATTCGCCGCGTCAATTTCAATGGCCGGCGCCGGCCCCGCGCAATGAAAACGGACATCCATGGACCTGCCTGAGTTCGCCATCGAGGCGACCGGTCTCTTCAAGACCTACCCGGCGACCAAGACCACGCCGGCGATCGCGGCGCTCAAGGGCATCGACCTGAAGATCCCTCGCGGCTCGATCTTCGGCCTGCTGGGACCCAACGGCGCGGGCAAGTCGACCTTCATCAACATCCTGGCCGGGCTGTGCAAGAAGACCGCCGGCAGGGTGCTGATCTGGGATCGCGACATCGACCAGCGGCCCAGGGACGCCCGGGCCGCGATCGGCGTGGTGCCCCAGGAGATCGGCGCCGACGTCTTCTTCACCCCCCGCGAATCCCTCGAGGTCCAGGCCGGCCTCTACGGGGTGCCCAGGCGCGAGCGGCGCACCGACCAGATCCTCGCCGCCCTGGGCCTGGGCGACAAGGCCGAGGCCTATGTGCGCCAGCTCTCCGGCGGCATGAAGCGGCGGCTGATGGTCGCCAAGGCGATGGTCCACAACCCGCCGGTGCTGATCCTCGACGAGCCCACCGCCGGGGTCGATGTCGAACTGCGCCGCCAGCTCTGGGGCTACGTCGTTTCCCTGAACAAGCAGGGGGTGACGGTGGTCCTCACCACCCACTACCTCGAGGAGGCCGAGGAGCTCTGCGACACCATCGCCATCGTCAACCGCGGCGAGGTGGTCGCCTGCGAGCCCACCAGCCAGCTGCTGCGCCGCCTCGACAGTCGCACGGTGGTGATCACCCCGGCCGTCCCGCTCGCCGCCGCCCCGCACCTCGCGCCCTTCGAGGCGCGCCTGCGCAACGGCGGGGATCTGGCGGTCTCGTTCCGCACCGCCGAGGCCGGGGTCGAGCAGGTGATCGCCGCGGTCCGCGCCGCCGGGGTGCCGATCAAGGACCTGCGCACCGAGGAGCCGGACCTCGAGGACGTCTTCGTCTCCCTCACCTACGCCGCGCCGGACACTTCGGTCCCGGCTGGCTGAGGCCACTTCCACCGCTCCGCGAACTGGCGCGAGGATGGTTTGCGCCGCCGCCCGCATTTCCGCTAAACCTCGCCCGGCCCGCGCGGGCCGGTCCGCACTCGTAGCTCAGCTGGATAGAGCGCTGCCCTCCGAAGGCAGAGGTCACAGGTTCGAATCCTGTCGAGTGCGCCACTTTCAGAGACTGCGGATTCGTTGAGCGTAAGCCGCGGTTTCTCGAACAAATTACGTGTCTTCGGAGGTGGCCCCCCGTACGTGAAAGTCGGTCGTTCAATCCGATATTTCGGTGTCGACCTTCATGGAAGGGGCGTTGTCGCGCCGCCGCGCGAGCACCTCGGCGGCCAACAAAATTGAAACGCCAAACGAATAGTTGACTCCCGCTTTGCGCAGGCGGAAGTCAAAGATGCATTACCCCCCCGGCGATGACAATTTAGCTGCTTTCAAAAAACGTTGTCGTCAGCCAGTGGCCCTTATCCATAGAAGCGAAAGGGGCTTCAAATGATATTTCGCCGCGTAGTCGTCCTTTGCGTAGGCTGCATCATAGCTTCCAGTTGTACTGATCAAAAAAAAGATCCTCACCGCTGAAGAAACATTGATAAGCGAATGCATGCTCCTCGGACCAAACGCCGACCGCGTTTCGGGGATCGCTACGACGCTCGCGCTCAAGCCAGTAGATCAACGAGCGTTAGACAAAATACGAGACGCCATCGGGAGCAAGAGCTCGGCAGTGATGAAAAGTTTGTCTACGTTTCGGCACTTGAACGCCTGGTGGATTGATGCCGACCGGGGCGAAGCCATGGGTTTCGCTGAGACGGACACTGTGTTGAGCACCAGTTCTCCCGTCGGGCGGGTCTCCACCCACACCCAATTTTGTTTCATCGAGGGCAAGCCACGTGAACCATATCGATTATTTGAGCTCTGGCGGAAGTATTTAACGGGCTCTTTTTTGACAGGAATCTATGAATTTCCCGGTATTGGCACGTATCTAACCGTTGTACCATTTCCGGGCTTAACTAGCGAACTAAGATATACGGTGAAATATCAGGGGGCACTTCAACCTCTTCCAAGTTTAGGAGCCAATTGGGCAGTAATCAAACTAATTCCAATTGACAAAGGACAATATGGATTTTCTGCCGCTGACAACGTGCTCGTCCATGAGATGGCACTCGATGATTTTCAGAAATTGGCGAATAGCAGCTCCGAGACCTCGTTCGTAGTGACGGCAGTATTGGAAGGTTCGGCTTCGGGACCCGCTGATCAAGCGGCAGATGCAGCAGCGGCGACTGAAGCGGCGGATGCAGCGACGGCGACTCAAGCGGCGGGCGCAGCGGCGGCGACTCAAGCGGCAGATGCGGCGCGGCAAGCGTCAGAGGCAGCACTGGCGGCGGCCGACGATTCCTATGCTTCGGTTTATCGGCGTCTGAGTGACGAAACGGAGTTTTCGCAGACGCTCTCGCAGGTGCAACCTGATGGTCATACCGCTTACTCCCCCAGTAGATTTACCTTTGCTGAGCGGGCTCATTGCCAGCTTTCCCTCCACGAGGACGGAAAAGCCTTCGATGGTCCGAACTTTGCTGTGGATCATTTGTTTCTAATGAAAAATATTGATTTAGGCGTCCAACAAAGTGAACAATCTGTATTGATGTTGAGTTGTAAGGGTGGTGCGCTCTGTGTTTCTCAGGATTTCTCAGACTCTAGAGGTCACGCTTCTAAAATGCCGCACGGATTCGTAAACGTTGCGTCAACTTTGAAAGACCAAGTCTTGAGAGATCTCAGAAAGCTATATTCTTACTGTGCTACCGATCAAAGCTCCGCACCTAACGTGCCGACTCCACCTCCGCTGTGGGTAGCCCCGTTGTCTTCGCGATAGACCGTAGGGAGGTGGAATCTGAGGTAGCTGGTCGGCTGAGGCTGATTGGCGCGGATAAAGCACCGAGGTCAGCCACCGTGTCCGAGCGCTCGTTCCACCTCCGCCTATTTCTCAGCCAGATACGCCCCAACTCGATGAAACGCTTCAGCCGCCACCTAATCCATAGGAACTAGGCGACGGTGGCGACCGTCCAGATTCCAGGCGTTTTCGCTCCGGCGTCGCCGTTCTGCGTCAGTTACGCTGTGGTCGGTGCGTGACGCGAGGGTGGGGGCGTGTCGGAGCTGTTGAAACGGTGGCGCGGGGTTCGCATCCGTCCAACTCGCCTCGCTTGCCGCGCAACTGAATTTGCCTTGAGAGAGCTGATCGGCGAAATCGAGACCGGCTATCCGCCGAGCCGCTCCATGCGCCCCGGCGGCTGAACGGCTTCGACAGGAGGAGACCGGCGTGTCCTGGGAGAAGGAAGTCGAGGAGCTGCGGCGCCGGGAGGCCCTGGCGAGGGCCATGGGCGGCGAGGAAGGCGTGGCGCGCCAGCGCCGGCGGGGCAAGCTGACCGTCCGCGAGCGGATCGCCGCCCTGGCCGATCCCGGCAGCTTCCGCGAGTTCATGGCCCTGGCGGGGACCGGCGCCTATGAGGACGGCGCGCTCGCCGGCTTCACCCCCAAGGCCTTCGTCGCCGGCATGCTCACCCTGGATGGCCGAAAGGCGGTGGTCAGCGCCAACGACTTCACCGTGCGCGGCGGGTCCGGCGGCACGCGCGGCGAGATGGGCCAGGAGCTTTCGGCGACCCAGAGGGCTCTGGAGTGGCGGCTGCCCTCTGTGCGGCTGCTCGACGCCTCCGGCGGCAGCGTGCGGACCTTCGAGGACTATGGCCGCACCTATCTGCCCGATGGCAACGCCTGGACCGTCCACGAGGTGCGGGCCCTCTCGCTCGTGCCGACGGTCTCGGCGGTGCTGGGCTCGGTGGCCGGCCTGCCGGCGATCTACGCGTGCATGGCCCACTTCAGCGTCATGGTGAAGGACATCGGCCAGATCTTCCCCGGCGGCCCGCCGGTGGTGAAGGCGGCGCTTGGGCTCGAGATCACCAAGGAGGAGCTCGGCGGCGATCACATCCACACCCGGGTCAGCGGCAGCATCGACAATCTGGCGCAGAGCGAGGCCGACGCCTTCGATCAGATCCGGCGCTTTCTGAGCTACCTGCCGTCGAGCGTTCATGAGGCGCCGCCCAGGGGCGCGGCGGACGACGATCCCGCCCGGGCCGATGAAGAGCTGCTCAGCCTCGTGCCGCGCAACCGCCGCCAGGCCTACGATGCGCGCAGGCTGCTGAATCTCCTGGTCGACCGCGGCTCCTTCTTCGAGATCGCCCCGCTCTATGGCCGCGCGCGCCTGACCGGCCTGGCGCGCCTGGACGGCTATCCGGTGGGGATCATGGCCAACAATCCCCGCTACAACGGCGGCTCGACCGATGTGGCGGCCGGCTCGAAGGTGATGCGGCTGATCCAGCTGTGCGACACCTTCCACCTGCCGCTGATCTCGCTCGCCGACGAGCCGGGCTTCATGGTGGGACCGGAATCGGAGGGGCAGGGCATAGAGCGCGCCGGCGCGCGCCTGGTGGCCACCGTTTGCCAAAGCCGCGCGCCATGGGTCACCGTCGTCATCGGCAAGCTCTACGGCGTCGCCGGCCAGTGCCAGCACCGGCCGTCGGGCATGTTCCGCCGCTACGCCTGGCCCTCGGCGAACTGGGGCTCGATGCACATCACCGGCGGGGTCGCGGCCGCCTATCGCCGCGAGATCGAAGCGGCCCCCGACCCGGAGGCCAGGCGCACGGAGATCGAAGCGCGGCTGCAGGCGCTGGCCTCGCCCTTCCTCACCGCCGAGGCGACCGGCCAGGACATCATCGATCCTCGGGAAACGCGCGCGCGCCTGGTGGAGTTCGTCCACGACGCCCAGCGCGTGCTCGCGACCCAGCTAGGGCCGCCGCCCTTCCCCTACATGCCCTGAAGGCGGGGGGCGCGTGGCGGGCGTCAGGTCTCGACGACGGCGAGCACCTGGCCTTCGACGATGTCGGCGCCCTCGGCGACAAGGATTCGCGCCACACGCCCGGCCTGAGGCGCCTCCACGGGAATCTCCATCTTCATCGATTCCAGGATCAGCAGCGTCTCGCCGGCCGCCACCGCGGCGCCAACGGCCGCCTCGATCTTCCACACCCGGCCATTGATGTCGGAGGCAATCTCGATTTCGGGCACGGGCGTTCTCGGGTTGCGGGTGTGGCGGCGCATGCCGGCGGCGACCCGGCCGCCGTCCGCCGCACTGTGATCCATCCTGGGTGGCGCGCAAGACGGCGGACCAGAGCCAGCGCCGTGCGCGTTGGACGCGACGGCGTCAGAATAAGCTTCGCCTGGGACCGACGCTCGTGCAACGGTGACTTGGCAACCAAGTCCGCCATCGCCACGAGGGAGAAAACCATATGGCAAAGGGTAAAGAGCTCGGCGTGTTCTCGTCGAAAAGCACCACTCTGACCTACCTTCCAGGACCGGCGGGCAGCACCCTCGTCCAGGCGAACTTCGAAGGAACCGCGACAGGCTTCGGGACCATCGGCGGCACCGCGACGTTCGTGGGCGGCAAGAGCGGGACGTTCAGCTATTGCGGCGCGGCGTATCTGGACAACGGCGACCAGCTCAACGGCGCCGGCTCGGGTACTTATGAGAGTGTCGGCGCCAACCGCTGGGGCACGCTTTTTGTCGTGCACGTATCCGATGGCAGCGCCCTGCTCTCCGAAGGGCAGATCGACCTGGCGACGCGCACGTGGAGCGGCAAGCTGTTCGAGTGGAGCTGAGCGCCGAGCTCCGCCGACACCCAGAGCATGATCCGATCGAGGTGAATCGGACCATCCCTTCCTTCGTTTTCCTCGCGAAAGCGGGGACCTAGGTTTTTTTGAAGGCGGGCCGCCCAAGGAAGAACGCCTGGATTCCCGCGTGCGCGCTGTGGCATTCACACATCTCTACGGATCGCCCCAAGAAACCCTCTCCCCTCCGGGCGAGGGGTGCTGTGGCTTGCTCGCCGCCGTTCTGTGAATCCGCGAGCCCCCTTGCTGCCGCAAGGAACGCGATCCACGCCCGAGGGTTTGAAGGTATCCCCCCAATCCACAGAGGCGACCCAATGGCCAAATCGGCGAAGACCACGGCCACGATGAAGGCGCCTGCGTCGCGCGGCCCTGGCGGCGGCGTCACGACCGAAATCGGCCAGGGCGGCGAGCTTCATCAACAATCGGGCGGGCCGGCGAGCCAGCTCACCACCAACCAGGGCGTCCCGATCGGCGACAATCAGAATTCGCTGAAAGCCGGGGCCCGCGGGCCCGTGCTGCTGCAGGACTTCATCCTGCGCGAAAAGATCATGCACTTCGACCACGAGCGCATCCCCGAAAGGGTCGTGCACGCCCATGGGTCGGCGGCGCACGGTTATTTCGAGTGCCTGGAATCGATGTCCGCCATTACCAGCGCCGATTTCCTCCAGCGTGTCGGCGACAGAGCGCCCCTCTTCACCCGTTTCTCAACGGTGGCTGGGAACAAGGGCTCACCCGACCTGGCCCGCGATGTCCGCGGCTTCGCGGTCAAGTTCTACACCCGGCAGGGAAATTTCGATCTCGTGGGCAACAACATGCCGGTGTTCTTCATCCAGGACGCCATCAAGTTCCCCGACCTGATCCACGCCGCCAAGCAGGATCCGGATCGCGAATTTCCCCAGGCCCAGACGGCGCACGACACCTTCTGGGACTTCATCTCGCTGACCCCCGAAAGCATGCACATGATCATGTGGATCATGTCGGACCGCGCCATCCCGCGCAGCTTGCGGATGATGGAGGGCTTCGGAGTTCATACCTTCCGGCTGGTCAATGCGCGCGGCCGCTCGACCTTCGTCAAGTTCCACTGGCGCCCCAGACTCGGCATGCAATCGGTGGTCTGGGACGAGGCGGTGAAGCTCAACGGCGCCGATCCCGACTTCCATCGGCGCGATCTTTGGGAGTCCATCGCCGCGGGTGACTTCCCCGAATGGGATCTCGCCCTTCAGACCTTCAGCCAGGAAGAGGCCGATGGCTTCGACTTCGACGTGCTCGACTCCACAAAGCTGATCCCGGAGGAGATCATCCCCCTGCGGGTCGTCGGCCGCATGGTGCTCGATCGCAACCCCGACAACTTCTTCGCCGAGACCGAACAGGTCGCCTTCTGCGCCGCCAACGTCGTCCCGGGCATCGACTTCACCAATGACCCGCTGATGCAGGGCCGGCTCTTCTCCTACCAGGACACCCAGCTCAAACGCCTGGGGGGCCCCAACTTCCACCAGATTCCGATCAACCAGCCCAAGTGCCCGATGCACAATCTCCAGCGCGACGGGCACATGCAGTTTTCCACGCCCAAGGGTCAGGTCAACTACGAGCCCTCCAGCCTGGGAGCGGACGTCGCCCGGGAGTCGGCCAAGACCGGCTACCGCACCTTTGCCAACCCCGAAGCGGGCGAGCAGCTGCGGGTGCGCCCAGAATCCTTCGCCGACCACTACACCCAGGCGCGAATGTTCTTCGCCAGCCAGACCGAACCTGAGCAGCGCCACATCGTTTCGGCCCTGGTGTTCGAGCTCAGCAAGTGCGTGACGCCCCGTGTCCGCGAGGCGGTGCTGTCGCGCCTCATCCACATCGACGAGACACTTGCCGGACGGGTGGCGAATGGTCTGGGCCTGACGAACAGGATCACGCCGGCGCCAGCGCCGGTCACGGCGAAGGCGATGGCGCCCTCTCCGAAGCTGAGCATTCTGGCCAAGGCGACGCCCACCCTGAAGGGCCGAAAGGTGGGCTGTCTGATCACCGACGGGTCGGATGGCAAACTGATCATCGCGTTGAAAGCGGCGGTGGAACAGGCCGGCGCGAAGCTCGAGATCGTGGCGCCGTCGATTACCGCGCTGATCGGAGGCAAACCGTTTGCCGCCGACCACCGGATCGACGGCGGGCCTTCGGTGTTGTTCGATGCGGTGGCGATCCTGCCCTCCATCGAAGGCGGCGCCGAACTGGCAAGAGAGGCCGCGGCCGTCAACTGGCTGCGCGACGCCTTCGCCCATCTCAAGGTCATCGCCTTCACTACGGCCGCCAAACCCCTCTTCGTCGCGGCCGGCCTCGCCGAGAGCGCCAATACCGAACCAGGTGTGATCGCGCTGGGGTCTGCGGCTGTCTCCGAGTTCATCACAGCCGCGGCTGCTGGTCGGATTTGGGGCCGGGAGTCCCAGGTCCGGAAGTCGCCGTGACGAATAGCCCCTCAGCGCCCCGCCGCCATCGGCGCGCCGAACAGTTTTGCCTTGGGCGATAGCCACACCACGCCCGCGGCGATCAGGAAGACGACGCTGGTGAGCAGGAACATGTGGTCGGTGGCCAGCATCACCGCCTGGCTCTGGACCAGGCTGTCGAGCTGGGCGAGCGCCTGGTCAGGAGTGGCGCCGGCAGCGGTGAGGGTGTTGGTAGCGGCTTCCGGGTTGCTGAGGCTTCCGGCGAGGATGGCGTGGTTGCGCGTCGCGGTGCTGTCCCAAAGGGTGGTGATGATCGAGGTGGAGAAGGCCGCGGCGCTGGTGCGCAGGAAGTTCGACAGCCCCGCCGCCGACGCCATTTCCCGCGGCAGGACCGAGGAGAGGGCCAGCTGGTTGGTCGGAATGAAGAAGAACGGCATCGCCAGGCCCTGGGCTACGAAGGGCAGGGCGATCGCCCAGTAGTCGGCGTTGCTGGCCAGCTGCGAGCGGATCAGGGCGACGCCGCCCAGCCACAGGACACCGAAGGAGACCAGGGCGCGGGCGTCGAACCTGCCCATCAGCCGCGGCACGATCGGCGACATGACCACCGCCAGGACCCCGCCCCAGGCGGTGACGTAGCCGCTCCAGGTGGGCGTGTAGCCCATGTTGGTCTGCAGCCACAAAGGGATGAGGACGATGCTGGAGAAGAAGGCGCCGAAGGTCAGGCTGATGGTGATCACCGAGCTGGTGAAGCCGCGATGGCGGAAGACGCGCAGATCGACGATCGGATCGGCGTCGGTGAGCTCCCAGATCAAAAAGGCGGCGAAGCCGACCGCGGCGATGAGCGCCAGTCCGATGATCATCGGCGAGCCGAACCAGTCCAGCTCCTTGCCCCGGTCGAGCATGATCTGCAGGGCGCCGACGAAGATGATGAGCAGGCCCAGCCCGACGAAATCGACGCGCCGGCGCTCGGTGGCGGTGTCGTGGGCGCGCAGGGTCCGCCAGGCGAAGAAGGCGCAGACCGCGACCACCGGGACGTTGATGAAGAAGATCCACGGCCAGCCGATGGTGTCGCAGATCGTCCCGCCGAGGATCGGCCCGGCGATCGGCGCCACGACCACCGTCATCGACCACAGGCCCATGGCCTGGCCGCGCTGATTGGGCGGGAAGATCCGCATAAGCAGGGTCTGGGACATCGGCATGATCGGCCCGCCGCAGAGGCCCTGCATGACGCGGAAGGCGACGAGCATGCCCAGTGATGGGGCCAGGCCGCACAGGGCCGAGAACACCCCAAAGCCGATCATCCCCAGGACGAACACCTTCACCGCGCCGAAGCGCTGCGCCAGCCAGCCGGTCAGGGGGACGACGATCGCCTCGGCCACCGAATAGGAGGTGATCACCCAGGTTCCCTGGCTGGGTGAGACCGCCAGGCCCCCGGCGATGCTCGGCAGGGAGACGTTGGCGATGGTCATGTCCAGGACGACCATGAAATTGCCCACCGCCAGCAGGAAGCCGGCGAGGATCAGGGCCGCGCCCTTCAGCGGGGCGGGATCGGCGCGCTCGGCGGCGTGGGTTGCGGCCATTTCGATCCCTAGCGCGAGGTGTCGATGTCGACCTTCATGGAGAGCCCGACCCGCAGGGGCCGGCGGGCGAGCTCGGCGCGGTCCAGGGCGATGCGCACCGGCAGGCGCTGCACGACCTTGATCCAGTTGCCGGTGGCGTTCTGCGCCGGGATGACGGCGAAGGCCGAGCCGGTGCCGCCGGCCAGGCCGACGACCCGGCCATGGAACTTCACCGCGCCGCCGTAGAGATCGCTAGTGAGGATCGCCGCCTGGCCGATCCGCATCCGCCTCAGCTGGGCCTCCTTGAAATTGGCGTTCACATAGGCGCTCTGGATCGGGACCACGGTCATCAGCTGCGCCCCGGCCTGGACCCGCTGGCCGACCTCGACGACGTTCCTCGCGATGATCCCGTCCATGGGCGCGCGGACGACGGTGCGCTCCAGATCGAGCTGGGCCTGCTGCGCCTTGGCCCGCGCCAGGGCGACCTCGGGGTTGCCCTCGAGCCCGGCGCCGGCCACCAGGACGCTGGCGGCGCGCTGCTGGCCCACCGCCGTCGCGCGGTTGGCCAGCGACTGGGCGACGGCCGCCTGGCCCGAGAGCACGGCGTCGCGCGTCTGGTCGAAGCGGTTCTGGGCGGCGGTGAGCTCGTCGCCGGAGACCGCGCCGCTGGCGGCGAGGGCCTGGCGACGCGCCAGATCGACGCGCGCCCTCGCCAGGTCGGCCCGGGCGCTGGCGAGCTGGGCGCGGGAGCGGTCGATGTCGGCGGCGCGGGCCTTGGTCGTCGCCGCCTGGGCCTCGGTATCGGCGAAATAGCCCTGCACCTTGCGCTGCGCCTGGCCGAGAGCGGCGTTCGCCTGGGCGAGGGTCAGGCGAAAGTCCGCCGGGTCTATGACCACCAGGATATCGCCCTTGCGCACCGCCTGGGTCTCGCTCACCGGGGCGGCGATCACCGGACCGCTGACGAGCGGCGTCACCTGGGCGACGTCGGCCTGGACATAGGCGTCGTCGGTGGTGACGTGGCGGGCGCCCAGGAGAAACCAGTAGAGGGCGAAGACCACCGCGGCGACGACGATGGCGATGGCGAGCAGGGTGAAAAGGCCCCGGCGTCTCGCCCCGCGGTTCGCCGCCGGGGCGCCCTCGCGGGCTTCGCCGGAGGTCGAAGGAGTGGAACCGGTGCGTGCGTCCATGGCTTCAGCTCCGGGCAAGGCGGGCTCAGGCGCCGCCGGGGCCGCCGCCCAGGGCGCGGACGAGGGCGACATCGAGGCTGAAGCCCCGCGCCTGCGCGTCGGCGAGCGAGCGGCGTTCGGCGATCACCGCGTCCTCGGCGCTCAGCACCGCGACGTAGGAGGAAAGGCCGCCCTGGTAGCGCAGCCGGGCGATGGCGTAGGCGGCCTCGCCGGCGGTCAGGGCCTGGCGGCGGTCGGCGAGCTGGCTCTGGGCCGAGCGCACGCTGGCGGCGGAGTCGGCGACGTCCTGCAGGGCCTGGGTCAGGGTCTGGTCATAGGCGCCGACCGCCGCGTCATAGTCGGCGCGCGCCTGGCGATAGGCGCCGCGCAGCCGGCCGCCGTCGAAGATCGGCAGGTTCACCGCCGGGCCGATCGATCCGATGGCGGCGGCGGGATCGAAGAGTTGGCCAAGGCCGAGCGACTGCTGGCCGACGTAGGCGTTGAGGGTGATGTTCGGATAGAAGGCGGCGCGGGCGGCGCCGATGCGCCTCGCGGCGGCCTGCGCCCTCAGGCGGGCGGCGATGATGTCCGGGCGCCGGCCGAGAAGATCGAGCTGCAGGTTCGCCGGCAGGCCGAAGGCCTTCACGGCCGCGGGCCTGGGCGCGGCGATCTCCAGACCGCGGTCTGGGCCGGCGCCGGTCAGGGCGGCGATGCGGTGCCGGGTTATCAGCATCTGTTCGTCGAGCGCCTCGACATCGGCCCTGGAGCCCGGCGTCGCCGCGCGCGCCTGCTTCAGCTCGCCCTGGGTGTCCAGGCCGTTGCGCACCCGCTGGGCGACCAGCCGGCCGCTCTCCTGTCGGTTGCGGAAGGTCGCTTCGGCGGCGTCGCGTTCGGCGCCGAGGCGGGCCAGATCGCCGTAGGCCTGGGCGACACCGGTGGAGAGGGTGAGCCGCGCCTGGGCGAGGTCGGCGCGGCTCGCGGCGCTCTCGGAGATCGCGGAGGCCAGGGCCGCGCGGTTCTTGCCGAAGAGATCGAGGTCGTAGGCGGCGTCGAGTGTCACCCGGCCGGTCCCCTGATAGCCCTTGGGCAGGAGCTGCTGGATGAAAGGGGGGAAACCCAGTGCGCGGCTCTGCTCGGCATAGGCGACCTCGCCGTTGAAGCTCAGCGAGGGCAGGGTGGCCGCCCGGGACTGGTCGGCGAGGGCGGCGGCGGCGCGCAGGCGCGCGGCGGCCTGGGCCAGGGTGGGCGATCCGCTCAGAGCCTCGTCGATCAGCCGTGACAGCTGCGGATCGCCGTAGGCGTCCCACCAGCGGTCCGTCGGCCACTCGGCGCGCGGCGCCGCGAAGCTCCGCTGGGTCTGGTAGGCCGCGACCGGCCTTGCCAGGGGCGCCGGCCCGAGGTTCGGGACGGTCGCGCAGGCGCCCAGCGAGGCCGCGCAGGCGAGCGCCAGGAAGGTTCGCTCCGGGGCCGAGGCGGTGAAACGCTTCATGCGAGACGAACCAGCTCCTCTTGACCGTACCGTACGGTGATCGATCCTTTGAACTTGACTTGCGCCCTGTCAAGCGCAAAACGTACGGTATGGTCAGAAATCTGGCGGTTCGCGAGGTCGCCGTTGCGCAGGGCGGCAGGAACGAGGCGCGCCGGCGCGCGATCATCGAAGTGGCGCGGGAGGCGTTCCTGGCCCAGGGCTACGCGGCGACTTCGATGTCGGAGATCGCGGCGCGCCTCGGGGGTTCCAAGGGCACGCTCTACAACTACTTCCGCTCGAAGGAGGAGCTGTTCGCAGCCTTCATGGTCGACACCTGCGAGGGCTCGGCCAACGCCTTCTTCGAGGAGTTGCCGCCGATCGGCGGCGATCTGCGCGCCGCCCTGATCACGCTGGGCTCGGGCCTGCTGGGTTTCCTGCTCAAGGAAGAGATCATGGCGGTCCACCGGCTGGTCGTCGCCGAAGCCGGCCGCTTCCCCGAGCTGGGCGCGGTGTTCTACCAGAGCGGGCCGCGGCGCGGGGAGATGAGGTTCGAGGCCTATTTTCGCGAGGTCATGGACGCGCACCAATTGCGGCGGGGCGATCCGCTGATCGCCGGCAGGTGGTTTCGCGACCTGGTGCTCTCCGACATCTACACCCGACGCCTGTGGGGGGTGAGGGAGGATCTGACGCCGGCCAAGATCAGGGCGCACTGCACAGAGGCGGTCGACATCTTCCTGGCCGCGTTCGGCCCGCTCGCCCCCTAGCGGCGCGCCTATTTCGGCGTGCAGCTCCAGATCCAATGGCACATCTGGCCGTTGAAATCGCACATGCAGTCGGCGTGCATTTCCTTGCAGAGGGGATTGTCGGGTTTCACCGGCTTGGCCGGACAGGCGCTGGGCGGCGCCATGGGCGCCATCGGCGGGGTCGACGAAGGTCCGGCTTCGCCCACCGCCGCGCCCGTCGGCGCAAGGAAGGCGAGCAAGACGACTCCAAACAGCAGTCCGCGCATCGGCCCTCTCCATCGCCCTTGGCCGACTATTCCACTTCGTCCGCCGACAGGCCAGCCGCTTCTGTTCCCCCAGCGGTCGACGCCCGGAAGGCCGGATTTGCCTCCGCACGCGGCAAACGGCGGAAATGCAAGCATAATCGGCGACTTTGCTGTAAGCTCGCTCGATGACCCAGGATCGAACGCCGCCGGCCGGACTGCTCAACCCTGACGCCGCGAAGCCCGATCGGCAGGAGCGCGAGGCCTCGATGGTCGAGGCGCTGACGCCTTCATCGAGCCGTCCGGCGCCGGCGCCGCCGCTTCCCTCGGTCGAACCACGCTCGCGCAAGGGACGCGTCGTCGAAGGTCCGGATTCACGCACCGCGACGGGCCTGGCCGCCCTGGTGAGCGCCATGCGAGCCTCCCACCGGCCGCGATAGTGCGCCCCCGCCCGCTCCGGCGCGCTCGGCGATGAACGGCCGGCCCACCACGGTCGAACGCGCTTACCAGATCGCCCGATCGGGCGAGGCGGCGAACGTCAAGGACATCAAGAACCGTATGCGCACCGAGGGTTTCGGCGATGTCGCCGCCCAGCTCTCCGGGCCGACGATCACCGCCGCGCTTCGCCGTCTGTGCGTGGCGGCGCGGGCGAAACCGGAGGTCGAGAACGCCGGCTAGCCGGTCCAGGGCTTGCCGCCCAGCCGCCGGATCGTCCACAGCCGCATCCGCCAGCCGATCAGGAAGAGCGCGACCAGGGCGAGCGGGATCGCCCCATGCGGCGGCGCGGGAATGGCCATGGTCAGCACGAGGAACAACGGCGGGGTGAGCACGATGAGCAGCAGCAGGAACCAGCGCAGGGCGCCGCCGACCTCGGGCGAAACCAGCTTGGCGATGAGGGCCGCATAGCCCCACATCACGCCCAGGGCCGCACCGATCGAGACGACCAGGACGCCATAGACCAGCCGCGCGATGGGGTAGGGCGAGTAGACGCTGATCAGCCGCGTCGCCGTCGGAAGCAGGGCGATCAGGCCCAGGACCACCAGGGTGAGAACCGTGACCGGCGCGTCGACGGTGAGGATCATGGCCATGAACCGGCGGTGGGCGAGCCAGAAAATGCTGATCACCAGAAAGCTCATCGCATAGGCGTCGAGCTGTGGGGCCAGGCCCGACCAGAGGCTCGCCCAGTCCCCGGTCCATCCGACCGGCTTGGCGACTTCGGCGGCGAGAAAGGTGATGGCGATGGCGAAGACGCCGTCCGCCAGCATCATCAGCCGGTCGTACCAATGGCGGTGGCGGCGGCGTTGCAGCCCTTCGTCGCTGTCCAGGGATTCCGGCTGGCCGGCCATGCACGCCCCGAAAGGAGGATTCGCCGCGAGAATAGGGCCGCGCGGCGCGCTCGCGAAGGCGCAAACGCGCCGGCCGGACCGGTCGCGAGCTAAGCGATAAGTCGGTGGAGCGCCCGGCTGAGGTCGCCGGTCACGAACGGCTTCTTCAGCACCGGCGCGGTGGCGAAGCCTTCGATCACCGACTTGGAGCCATAGCCGGTGGCGAAGAGAAACGGGACGCCGCGCGCCTCCAGGGCCCGGGCGACAGGCTCAGAGAGCACCCCTTGCCCAAGATTCATGTCCAGGATGGCGCAATCGACACGCTCTTCTCGCGCGAGCTGCAGGGCGACCTCCAGGGTCATGGCCGGACCGACCACCTCGTGCCCAAGGTCATGGACCATGTCCTCGACGAGCATGGCGACCATCATCTCGTCCTCGACGATCAGCACCCGTCGGGGGTGGGCCGGCGTCACCGCTCGCGCCTAGAGGGCCGGACCCAGGGGAACGTCGATCCGGCACCTCGCCCCCTCCGGGGGAAAGGAGAGCTCCGCCTCGCCGCCCAGTTCGCCGGCCAGGCCCCATTCGATCAGCCGGGCGCCGAAGCCCTTGTGGGTGGGGGCGGTCACGGGCTCGCCGCCTGATTCGCGCCATTCGAGCCGCAGATGCGCACCGCCATCATGGATCTCGCGCCGCCAGGCCACGGAAACACGCCCCTGATCGTTGGCCAGGGCGCCGTATCTGAGGGCGTTGGCGCCCAGTTCGTGCAGGGCCATGGCCAGGGCGAGCGCGGCCTTGGGGGTGAGCCGCACATCCGGGCCGTCGAGATCCAGGCGCTCGATGTCGGCGCAGTGCGCCATCAGGGACGAGCGCACGACGTCGCGGATGCCGGCGCCGCGCCAGCTCTCCTGCGTCAACACGTCATGGGCGCGGGCGATCGCGATCAGCCGTTCGTCCACCGCCTCGCGCGCGGATTGCAGATCGTCGGCGCGGCGAAGGGTCTGGGCGACGATCGCCTGGACGTTGGCGAGCGAGTTCTTCACCCGATGGTTGAGTTCGTTGATGAGCAGGCGCTGGCGCCCTTCGGCCTCCTTGTGGGAGCTGATATCGACCAGCATGTTGACCGCTCCGGTGAGGGCGCCCGAGGCGTCATGCAGGGGAGTGGGGTAGGGAACGAAGGGAATCCGGGCGCCATCGGGCCGCTCGGCGACCGCCTCGACATTGCGAATGCTGCGGTCCTCCTTCAGGGCGATGGCCATCGGGCATTGGTCGTGCGGCAGGGGGGCGCCGTCGGCGGTGAACAGCCGCCACGAGCCGCACCACTCGCTTTCGCCCAGGGTCGGCCGATGGCCCCAGAATTGGACCGCCGCTTCGTTGAAGAAGGTGATCCGGCCGGCCGCGTCGGTGGTGTAGACCGCCGTCGGGAGGGCCTCGAGCAGTTCGCGCCAGCGGCTCTCACTGTCGCGCAGCCGATCTTCCGAGGCCTTTCGGCCAGTGATGTCCTGCAGGCAGTTGATCGCGCCCTCGACCTTCCCCTCGGCATCGAGCAACGGCTCGATATTGGCCAGGGTGGTGATCCGACCGCCGTCGGGACGCTCGATGACCACCTCGATGTCGCGGGCCGGCTCGCCGGTGCGCAGCACGGCGGCCATCGGGCACTGGTCGTGCGGCAGGGACCGCCCGTCCAGATGGTAGAGGCGGAAGGCTCCGCAGAAACGTTCGTCGGTGTCCCCCGGGCGCGGCCTTCGCCCCCAGAACTCCGCGGCGCGCCGGTTGTAGCGCACCACCCGGCCGTCGGCCGCGCAGATGTAGACGGCGGCTGGCAGGGCGTCCAAGGCGGACTGATCCAGACCCGCGAGGGCGCGAAAATCGGAGGCCGCCGATGCGGGCCCGGGCGCCAAAGCCACGTCAGCCATCCCTGTCCCCCGCGGTCACAGGCCACACCGGACCTGAACCCCCAAACTCCGCAGACGCGCTCTCGTTCCCGCGCCGGCGCGACCAATGTGCGGCGCGAGATGGCGAACCGGTCCGGCCCGCAAACGCCGCGGCGCGCCGATGTGTCCACCCAAGAGGCTGGCGGATAATAAAACGATGTATTCGATCGCTGGCGGATCGAATTGCGGTTTCGCAAGTTATGGCTGGGAGCGCCGGGCAAATCGGTTGTGGGCTCTCAAAATCTGCACATCCGGGAAACTCGGGCGCCAAAAGTTCTTTGCACCATGCCGGATTACGCTGGGGAATAATCGATGACCGCCGCCAAGAACTTCCAGACCCTGGACCTCTCCCGCCGCGGACTGCTGCGCGGCGCCGCCCTGGCGGCGGGCGGCGGCGTGCTTTTCACAAGCGCGGTATCGGCGGCGCCGGCGAAACTCTCCCAGAAGGTCGCCGCCTATCAACCGACCCCGAAGGGCAAGCAACGCTGCGACAACTGCATCCAATGGCTGCCGCCGGCCTCATGCAAGGTGGTTGAAGGCCCGATCAGTCCCGCTGGATGGTGCAACCTCTACGCCCCCAAGGCCTAGGCGCGACCGCGGTGTCGGCGGCGTCGGCACGCGCCTGGACGAGGAGGCTCGCCCGCGCGTGCCTGCTCGCTCTCGCCACCTGCACACTCACCGCGAGCGGCGCGGCGGCGGTGCCGAGCTTCGCGGTGCAGACCGGTCAGCCGTGCAACGCCTGCCATGTCGGCGGCTTTGGGCCGCAGCTCACGCCTTTTGGCCGTGACTTCAAGATGCGCGGCTACACGACCCGAACCGTCGCCTTCAACGTTCCCCTCTCGGCGATGGCCGTAGCCTCCTACGTGCGCACCGGGCAGGACCAGCCCAGCCCTCCCGCGCCTGGCTTCGGCGTCAACGACAATCTGGCGCTCGATCAGGTGAGCCTCTTCCTGGCCGGGGGCGTGGGCTCGCACCTCGGGGCGTTCGTCCAATCCACCTATGACGGCGTCGCCAAGGCCTTCCACTGGGACAATCTCGACGTTCGCGCCACGACCACCGCCAAGCTCGGCGGAGCGAACATGGTTCTTGGCCTCAGCCTGAACAACGCTCCCACCGTCCAGGACGCCTTCAACACACTGCCGGCGTGGGGTTATCCCTACACAAGCTCGAGCCTGGCGCCCCACCCGGCGGCCGCGCCCCTTGTCGGGAGCCTCGCGCAGGACACCCTGGGTCTCACCGCCTACGCCTGGATCAATTCGCAGTTCTACCTCGAGGCCGGGGGATATCGCTCGCCGAGCGCCGACTTCCTCACCCACGCCGGCGTCGATCCCTTCGCGCCAGGCAATATCTCGGGCGTCGCTCCCTATGTGCGGGTCGCCTACCAGAAGAACCTGGGCGACCGGAACTTCGAGGTGGGCGCCTTCGGGATGGCCGCGGACCTCTATCCGGGGCGCGATGCGAGCACAGGTCTCACCGACCACTACGCCGACCTGGGCGTGGACGGCTCCTATCAGCTTTCGGCGGCGAGGAAGGACGTGTTCACCCTCAACGCCCGCTACACCTACGAGCACCAGCGGCTCGACGCCTCACGGGTCCTGGGCCTGGCGAGCAATAGCGCGGACAGCCTTCAGGATATCCGGCTGGACGCCTCATACTACTGGCGCAACAAGATCGGCCTGACCATCGGGGCGTTCGACACCTGGGGAAGCCGCGACGATCTGCTCTACGCGGCCAACCGGACCGTTCGACCCGACAGTTCGGGCCTCACCCTGCAGCTCGACGGCACGCCCTATGGCGCGGGCGGATCGCCGCTGGGCCCACGTTTCAACATGCGGATCGGCATCCAGTACGCCGCCTATCTGCGCTTCGACGGCGCGAGCCGGAACTACGATGGCCTGGGTCGCAACGCGGCGGACAACAACACCATCAGGGTGTTCACCTGGATCGCCTACTAGCGGGACTCGCCGCGCCGCCGGTCTTTCGCGGCGGCTGCTATCTCAAGACCGAAGCCGGCTTGGAAGCCGCCAGCACCGGCTCGGCCAGGAGCGCCGCCTCGAAGGCTGGGTGAAGGCCGCCGCCGCTGGGGGCCGCGAAGCCCGCCATCGCCGCCACGAATCGCTGATGAAGGGCCGCACTCTCCAGGGCCGGGGCCGGCGCGCTCAACATCCTGCCATTGCTGACATCGATCGTGACCAGGGTCGGGCCGCTCGAGGCTGCGCCGTCGCTGGCTATGTAGCTGAAGGTGTCGGTCCCGCTGAAACCGCCAAAGCCGCTGTTCAGGATATAGCTGAACGAGCCGTCCGGATTGAGCGTCACCGAGCCGTAGACCGGCGCGCCGCCCGGGGCGAGCGCGGCGGTCAGAGCGCGCCCGTTGGGGTCGCTGTCGTTGGCGAGCACGCCGTGGCTGGCGTCGACATTGAGCGTCTGGTTGGCGATCGCCGAATAGGTGTCCGGATTGGTGTGCGGCGGGGCGGCGGCCACGTTCACCGTGACCAGGGTCGCCGGCCCGGAAGCCACGCCATCGCTGGCGATGTAGGAAAAGTTGTCGGCGCCGACGAAGCCCTTGGTCGGGTTGTAGGTGAACGAGCCATCGGAATTGAGCGTCAAGGTTCCGTGCGCGGGACCCCCTCCAGGCGCCAGGGAGGCGCTGAGCGGCAGGCCGTTGGGGTCGCTGTCGTTGGCCAGGACGCCGTTGGCGGCGGTGGTCGTCAGGGTGTGGCCGGCCGCGTCGGAATAGGTGTCGGGATTGGAGATCGGGGCTCCGCCGGTGACGGTGATGGTGACGGCGGTCGCCGGTCCGGAGGCCAGACCGTCGCTCGCCACATAGGAGAAGGCGTCGACCCCGGAAAAGCCCGCGTTGGGCGTGTAGGTGAAGGAGCCATCGGCGTTCAGGGTCAGGCGCCCGTGCGCCGGTCCGCCCCCAGCGGCCAGGGAGGCGCTGAGCGGAAGTCCGTTTGGATCGCTGTCGTTGGCCAGGACCCCGTTGGCGGCGGTGGTCGAGAGCGTCTGGCCGGCGATGTCGGAGTAGTTGTCGGGGTTGGAGGTCGGCGAGCTCGCGTTGACCGTGAGGGTCACCAGGGTGGCCGGGCCGGAAGCGAGGCCGTCGCTGGCGATGTAGGAGAAGCTGTCGGTCCCGGCGAAGCCGAGGTTCGGCGTATAGCTGAAGGACCCGTCGGAATTGAGCTTCAGCGCGCCATGGGCCGGCCCGCCTCGCGGCGCCAGCGCCGCGGTGAGTGTGAGGCCATTGGGGTCGCTGTCGTTGGCCAGGACGCCGTTCGCGGCGGTGGTCGCCAGACGTCGGCCGGCGTGATCGTTGTAGCTGTCGGGGCTCGACGTCGGGGTGCTGGCTCCGACGGTGAGGGTGACTAGCGTCGCCGGTCCCGAAGCCAGACCGTCGCTGGCGATGTAGGAGAAGGTATCGGTCCCAGCGAAGCCGAGAGTCGGGGTGTAGGTGAAGGAGCCATCGGCGTTCAGCGTCAATGCGCCATGGGCCGGACCGCCGCCGGGCGCCAATGCCGCGGTGAGTGTGAGGCCATTGGGATCGCTGTCGTTGGCCAGGACTCCGTTGGCGGCGGTGGTCGTGAGGTGGCGTCCGGCGTGGTCCTTGTAGCTGTCGGGATTGGAGGTCGGCGGGCTCGCCGTCACCGTGAGGGTGACCAGGGTGGCCGGCCCGGAAGTCAGGCCGTCGCTGGCGATGTAGGAGAAGGTGTCCGTCCCGGCGAAGCCGAGGGTCGGGGTATAGGTGAAGGAGCCGTCGGCGTTCAGCGTCAGCGTTCCGTGCGAGGGGCCGCCTCCGCGCGCCAGCGCCGCGGTGAGCGTGCGCCCATTGGGATCGCTGTCGTTGGCCAGGACCCCATTGGCCGCGTTTGTCGTAAGCGCCTGTCCGGCGCCGTCGCCATAGAAGTCGGGGTTGGAGACCGGGGGACTGGCCTTGACGGTGAGGGTGACGGTGGCCGGGGAGGATGAGTCCAGGCCGTCGCCGGCGGTATAGGAAAAGGTGTCGGTTCCGGTGAATCCGGCCGAGGGGGTGTAGGTGAAGGAGCCGTCGGGGTTGAGGCTGAGGGTCCCGTGCGTCGGGCCGCCCCCGACCACCAGGGCGGCGGTGAGCGCAAGGCCGTTGGGATCGACGTCGTTGGCCAGAACTCCGTTCTTGGCGGTCGTGGTCAGACTGCCTCCCAGCCCCACCTTGTAGGCGTCGGGACGGGCGAGCGGCGCGTTGAAGCTGAGCTCGACGTTCGTTCCGCCCGCGCCGTCGGAGAAGGCGACGAAGGTCGAGAAGGCGTAGTCGCCGATCAGGGTGATATTGGCGGTGTGAGTCCCGTCGGTGACGACGAGGGTTCCGCGCGCTCGGTTTCCGCTGAAGGTGGCTTCGTTGGAGCCCACGAAGGCGATGTCCCTCAGGTCCAGGACGTCGCCGCCTTCTCCGTGAGTGGAAAAGCCGAAGATCGGGCCGCTGTAGCTCTGCGATTGGGCCAACCGCAGCGAGCCGTAGAACCCGGCGAAGCGCGCTCTTTCGTTGAAGCTCGAGGTGAAAGTCAGGGTCCCCTGATCGATCAGGACTGAACCGCCGCCGGTGACCGCGCCGTTTTCGGTGAAGTTGGCGTTGTAGACCTCCAGAATCCCGGTGTTGTCGATGTTGTCCTGGATCGTCAACGCGCCGCCGCTGGTGGCTTCGATCAGGCCGGCGTTGACGATTGTCGAGCCCCCGGCGTTGATCACCAGCCCGTTGTAGCCGTTGGCGTCGATGACCCCTTTGCGGCGGTTGACGAGGGTCAGCTGGCCGTCACCGAGTTGGCCGGCGCCGGAGATGGTGTTGTCGATGTTGGTCAAGGTGGCGGCCGAGGTCGCCCCGATGATGGCGTTGTTGCTGTCGTTGGTGAGGGTGAGCTGACCGCCGCCGCTCAAGGTGAGGCCGGCGGCCCCGACCACCAGGCGAGTGTCGTTGCCGATGCTGAGCAGCGAGATCACGCCGCTGTTGGCGATGGCGCCCTGCATCGT
>Ga0208849_1000519_pt1 | contig 35659 bp, 36 predicted proteins | sample NGESurdeep072012_10_FD_184470 | JGI IMG/M metagenome (GOLD analysis project Ga0208849, IMG submission 184470) | Arctic peat soil microbial communities from Barrow, Alaska - NGEE Surface sample 53-3 deep-072012 (SPAdes) | ecosystem: Environmental > Terrestrial > Soil > Wetlands > Peat ... | reverse complement strand
TTGCCGGTTTAGCTCAGCGGTAGAGCAGCGGTTTTGTAAACCGAAGGTCGGGAGTTCAATCCTCTCAACCGGCACCAATGAAATCAATGGCTTAGACGGGATATTTCGCCCTCCCCTGATGCGAAAAATCCGGTGGCTGGCGGTAAGCAGCCACCACCAAGTCGTTCGCACTGATAAATGTTCAACGCGTGTGTTTGCGTCCCCAAGTCCGCATGGCAGCGACAATCGGGCCGAGGTCTCGACCCTTGGCGGTTAACACGTACTCGGCGCGTGGCGGACTCATCGAATAGAAACGCCGCTCCACGACGCCATGCTGCTCAAGTGTCCTAAGGCGCTCCGACAACGTCGTAGGTGCGATGCCGTCCAGCGAGTCCTGCAAGTCCTGAAAGCGCCTTTCACCGTGCACGAGGAGGTCGCGCAGGATGAGGCAGGTCCAGTTCGATCCGATGACGCTCAGGGTGCGCGCCACCGGGCAGTCCGCGGTGTCTTGTTTAGTGACTTGCTTCTGCATTGTTCCATTCTATCCGTCGATCACGCGTCTGGCAATTGACTATGATAATAATAGTCACTATGATTTTCATAGTTGAAACCAATGGAGTCAGGCCATGACACCGCAAATCCCTGGATATCTCGTAGTGTTCGAATCGGCCGTCCGGCCCTTCGTGGCGGCGGTAGCGCTGGGCGTCATCTGGACGGGTGCCTTCCGCATGGAGGGGCCCGCGCCGTCACGATACATGACGGCCGGCGCGCTCTCGGTGACCCTTGTCGGCTGGCTGGCCATCGCCCAGTACGTCGGTTCGGCAAATATGTATTTCGCGACCACCGACACCGCGGTGCCGACCCTGCTGCTCGGTTTGACGATCCCGCTGATGATCGCTGCCGCTGCCCTGTGGCTGTCGGGAGCAATTGCAAGCCTCGTCTCCGCGATACCGCTCCGCTGGCTGGTGGCGGCTCAGGTCTATCGCATCGGCGGCGGCATATTCCTCGTGCTCTGGGCCGACGGACGCCTGCCCTGGCAATTCGCGCTGCCCGCGGGGATTGGGGACGTTACGACCGGCTTGCTCGCCGTCGTCGTGGCTGCGCGGCTGGCGCAGAATGCGGCTGGCGCCCGCAGCGCGGTCTACGCTTGGTGCCTTTTTGGAATCGCCGATCTGATCGTGGCGATTACGATGGGGGCAATGACCTCTCCCGGACGGCCGCACATGTTGGCCTTCGAGGCGCCGAACCTCCTCATCACATCCTATCCGCTCGTGATGATACCCACCTTCGCCGTCCCGCTGGCTCTGATGCTCCATGGCCTCGTCCTGTGGCGGCTGCGGCGGGAGCCCGCTTCGAATCGCCGACTGGCGGCGGCCTGATGCCTCTCGCCTGTTCAATGATGCCGGGGACGGCGAAGGAATGTCGCCCTACCCAATCCTCTATTCGGGCGGCGCACCAACCGGCGGATTGATTTTTGGGTAGCACATGACGAGCTCCAACGTGGAATGCAGCGCGAGAGGCTAGGCGCAAAATAGCTCGCTCGAACGCCTAGCCGCGATCTTCCTTGCGCTGGGGGCGGCGTGTTGGCTCGGATTGTGTGTTGCGGACGGCCTCGGCGAGCATCTCGCGAAGCTCGGCCTTCGTCTTAGGTGGCGGGCGCGTGTAGGTTTTTTGCCATTCGGTCATGGGCAATATGTGGGGATACTGGGCGAAGAAGTAAACCCCGCACAGTTGATGATAGCTTTGAAACATCCCAGTAGTGGTCCTCTTAACGACGTCGAAAACGATGGAGTTTGTTCAGTCGGTCACTGGACGCCCCCTAACTCCGGCCGTCATCGTGTAGCCCGGTGGATCCTCGGCCGCACATCAAGCAGGTCGGGCGTGGACCGGTGGCCGGCGGGCTAAGATGTCAGGTCAACGGTGGGGCCTGCCGGAAAAGCCCTCGCGATGGCTCGTCCCAGTTCTCTGGACTCGAAGGGTTTATGCAAAACGGTCTCGTCGCGATATCCATCGGTAAGACCTTCGTTGCCGTATCCGCTGGCAAACACAAAGGGAATGCTGCGCTGGCGCAAAATGTCAACGACGGAAAACGATAGCGTACCGGCGACATTGATATCCAGAACGGCGAAATCAATATCTTCGGTGCGTGCCACTTCGATCGCACTCTGAATGCGACTGCAAGGGCCAACGACGTGATGACCCATTTCGAGAAGCACGTCTTCCAGGTGCAAGGCAACCAGAATTTCATCCTCAACAATCAGAATCCGTTTAGCTGCCTGCAAGGTCATTCCGTCTCTCCGAGCCATCTCGCCCGGCGGGAATGGGAGCACTGATCGTGCAGACAACACCGGAAGATTCGTAGGTAACGTTGACCTCGCCGCCAAGTTCCGCCGCCAGCACCCGCTGGATCATGAGCGAACCGAAGCCGGCGCGGGTGGGCGGCGCCACTTTCGGTCCGCCGCTTTCAGTCCAGTGCAGTGCCAGACGGCGGTCAACGTGCGCGCCACTAACCTCCCAACCGATCGTGGCATGGCCTTTTTCAGTCGAAAGAGCACCGTATTTTGCGGCATTGGTGGCCAGTTCGTGCAGCGCCATGGCGATCGCCAGGGCGGCGCTCGGAGCCAGATGAACGTCCGGACCTTCGATCCGGAAGCGATCCTGGCTGCTGGCATGCGGTTTGACGGTATCGGCAACAATCTCCGCCAGGTTCGCGCCCATCCAGCTTTCCCGGGTCAGGATGTCGTGGGCTTTTGCCAAATTGATCAGCCGCGATCCGAATGCGTCGCGCGCCTCCTCGATCGTCGAAGCGTGACTAAGTGTCCGGGACGCGATCGACTGAATGACCGCCAGCGTGTTTTTGACGCGATGATTCAGTTCGCCCATCAGGACTTGCCGATGCTCGTCGGCGCGGCGCCGCTCGGTCATGTCCCGCGCGATCTTGGATGCGCCGAATACCTTCCCTCGCGCGTCCTTGAGCGGCGATACAGTTAATGACACCCAGACCTGGCTTCCGTCCTTGCGCTGTCGGATGGTTTCATAATGTTCGATGTGTTCGCCCCTGCTAACGCGGCTGAGAATATCGACTTCCTCGTCATGGCGGTCTGGCGGGATCAGCATCATGATCGACTGCCCGACGATCTCATCGGGGGCATAACCGAACAGACGTGTCGCGCCGATGTTCCAGCTCATGATGACGCCGTCGAGGTTCTTGCTGATGATTGCGTCGTCGGAAGATTCGACGATCGCTGCAAGCCGCTCCGCGAGCGCCTCGGCCCGTTTGCGCTCGGTGATATCCACCAGCATGTTCACCGCGCCGATGACCCCGCCCCAAGCGTTGTGCAGCGGCGTCGGATAGGCGAGAAAGGGCACGCGAACGCCGTCGGACCGTTCGGCCACCGCTTCCGCGCCTCTGATCGGCCGGTTTTCTTTCAGGGCGATGGCCATCGGGCACTCATCATGCGGCAGCGGCGTTCCGTCCGGCCAGTACATGCGCCAGGAACCGCACCACTCGTCCGAACCCAATTCCGGATCGCGGCCCCATAGTTCGGCGGCGGCCGGGTTGTAGGAGGTGATCAAACCGGCGGCGTCAGTCGTGTAGACCGCGCCGGGGAGTGCGTCGATCAAGTCTGTCAGGCGTTGTTCGCTCAGCCGGATCGCGATCTCGCCTTCCTTACGTTCGGTGACGTCCTCAATGGCCAGCAAAAGCAGTTCGTCACGCTCGCCGTCGCGGACCAGCTTGCGGGCGTTCACAAGCATGCACCGCCGACCGAGGTCGCGAAATTCATGCTCGACCTCGAAATCGATAACGGGCTGGCCCTTCGACAGCACCTCGTCCAGCAGCATTCGCAACTTTGGAATGTCCCACTCTCCGCTACCGAGTTCATGGACAAGCCGGCCGGTGGTTTCCTGCGGCCGAACATGAAATTGATCGAAGAAGGCCTGGTTAGCGGACTTGACGCGCAGGTCGCCGGTCAGAACCAACAGGGGTTGCCGGATCGTTTCGACAATGGCCTCGGCAAAGACGCGCGCTTCGTCGGCTGCATCGGAGGCGCGCTTGCGCGCCGTAATGTCGCTGAACGTGATGACGATACCCGCGATGTGGTTGTCCCGCGTGCGGTAGGGAAGCATACGCCGCAAGTACCAGCGCCCGGCATCGCTTCGCACTTCGGTCTCGATGGTGGTGAGTTTCTTCAGCACCGTTTCGGCGTCGGACAGCAGGTTCTCATCGGCAAATTTCCGCGCGAAGTGAGCGATCGGGCGGCCGATATCGGACGTGACCAGATCGAACAGCTCCCTCGTTGCGGGCGCGAACCATTCGATCCGGAATTTGGCGTCCAGAAACAGTGTCGCCGTCTCCGATCCGCTCAGCAGGTTGCTCAAGTCGTTGGTGGCGCGCTCCAATTCACCTATCTTGTGCTGAAGCTGGTTGTTGACGGTGTTGAGCTCCTCGTTGAACGATTGAAGCTCTTCCTTCGAGGTTTCCAGTTCCTCGTTGGTTGATTGAAGCTCCTCGTTCATGGAGGTGGCTTCCTCGTTCGACGCTTTCAGTTCCTCGTTGGCGGTTTCCAGATGCTCGATGGTGTTGCGCAATTCGGCACGGGTCGACGTCAATTCATCCTGAAGCGCCTGCTCGCCTGACGACGCCTCGGCAAGGTCCTCGCGGGCAGCGGCCCTCGCCTGGGGCTTGCCGGATGCGGATGGGGATGGCGTGAAACTCACCAGCAGAAAACCACCGTCCCGCGAAGCACTGGACACCGGCATGACCGTCATCGCGACGGTCCGGGACGCCCTGCCTTGCCGGATGCGGGCGTTCACCGTGACGCTGACGTTTCCGTTCGATGCTTCACGGATCGCTCCGCGAAGCTTCAAAGCCAGCCCGTCGCGCACCATGGTCAGCAAATCCCTTGTCGGCTCGCCCGGCGGCTGCTCCAGATAATCCCTCGTCGTTCCGTGGAAATAGAGAACTCGGCCTTTCCGGTCGATCAGCACCGAGGCCGGAGCATAGCGCTCCAGCAGCGCACGTCGCGCTGTTTCAGCCACCGAGGCGGCGATCGGCTCGACCAGTTGCGGCGACAGGTCGTCCGTCGCGGCGCGTGGCTCCGCGAGACCGTGTGCCGACGGATAATCGATCAGGTCGTGCCGGGTCGGACCCACGCGACGATATATCCGCCATTTCTTGGATACGGTCTCGAACAAATCATCATGCCGCCCGACGGTTTCGGCATTGCCGAGAAACAGGCGTCCGCCCTGCCGCAAGCCAAAATGACACAGGGCAACGATGCGCTGCTGCGCCTCCGGTTGCAGGTAGATCAGGCAATTGCGGCACGAAATGATATCCAGCCGTGAGAAAGGTGGATCGCGCAACAGGTTCTGTTGCGCGATCACGACAGTATCGCGAAGCTCCTTGTTGACCTGAAAGGAGCTATCGAGCTTTTCGAAGAAGCGCGAGAGGCGTTCAGGAGGAAAGTTGGCCATCGCAGCCGCCGGATACAGGCCGTCCCGCGCCCTGCGCAGATTGTCTTCCTGCGCATCGGTCGCGAAAACCTTGAGATCGAACCGCTTCCCCGCCGCCTCCGCCTGATCCATCACCAGCATGGCCATGGAATAGGCTTCCTCGCCCGTGGAGCACGCAGGAACCCAGATCCGGATCGAGGCACCGGATCCACGCTCCTCGACCAGAGGGCCAACCACCAGCTCCGCAAGGGCATTCCACGCCTCGGCGTCCCTGAAAAACCCCGTGACGCTGATCATCAGGTCTGAGATCAACGTCTGTACTTCGTGCGGATTGCCGCGCAATTCGTCGACATATTTGTCCAGCGTCCCGATGTTCCGAAGTCCCATGCGGCGGTGAATTCGCCGCCGCTGCGTGCTCTGCTTGTAGCTGCCGAAGTCGTGTCCCGAGCGGGCACGCAACAGCTCCAGAATCTGCTCGAAACTCGCCTCACCGTCCGGCGAAGCGGGCTCGACTTCGACAGATGCCGCCGCATAGCCATGGCGCGTGTAGGCAAGGACAATCTCCGGCATTTGTTCCGGAGCAAGGACATGGTCGGCCATGTTCGCCGCAATCGCGCTTCTCGGCATGCCGTCGAATTTCGCGGTCTCGGGCGTCTGTACCAGACTCATGCCGCCCTCCGCCCTGATCTCCTTCAGACCCTCGGTGCCGTTGCTGCCGGTTCCGGAGAGCACGATGGCGATGGCCCGTTCGCGCCGGTCGGCGGCCAGCGAGCGAAACAGCACATCGACCGGATGGCGATGGCCCCGGGCTTCCGACGGTTGGGACACGTGAAGCCTGCCGTCCCGAATTTTCAGTTCGGTATCGGGAGCGATCACATAGACGTGGTCGGACGCAATTGGCATCCCATCCCCGACCTGCGCCACCGGCATCGTCGTGCGGCTGGCCAGAATGTGCGCCATCTCGCTTTCGCGCCGCGGATCGAGGTGCAGCACGACCACGAACGCGCAACCGCTGTCGGCGGGCATGGCATCGAAGAAGTGGCCGAGCGCCTCGATGCCGCCGGCCGACGCGCCGATGCCGACGATGGCCGAGGGCTGTCTCGCCAAGCCACCGCCATGGGTTGGCGCGCCAAGCCTTGCTGCCGCCGGGATTCCACCGTCTCGCGACGTTTTGGCTCGAGACGTATTCGCGGATCGGCTTACTGCCATTTCGTTTTGCGCCACCTGGAACCAAGCCTCAATTACTCTACAGCCCCCCGGCGGGAGGGGGAACAACACTTTGGCCGGCGCGATGGTTCTACCTCTCTGTGAGAACAGTCGAAATAAGATAGGCCTCCAGCATCACCGCCCTGTGCCCGGCATCCATCGGGAACTGAGGGGGTCCGCTCCTGCTTGACCTTAGGAGTGCCGCCATGGCCGGATGTCGCGCCTGCCCTCAAGCGCCCGATGCCCCCTTGATTCCGCAACCGATATTTGCTGCAACATCAGTGGGGACGAGGTGATGCGTGATGGAATGGATGAAGGAACGCGATCTCTTGATCGCGGAGACGATGGAATTTGTTCAGTCGCTCGCCGGCCGGAAACCGGGCCTCGGGCCGCCATCCGGCACGGATCCCGGCGTTGCCGCCGCACCGCTCGAGGCTGCGAAAATCCTGGCAGATGAGCGCCTCGGATCGCCCAACGCCCTTCAGCCCGGTGTCCGGCTCCCAAGGGCCATCGTCGGCGGCGACGTCCGGACCGAAATTCAGACCCGCCTCGCCAACTTCCGCGCCCATCAAGAGCGTTTTCACCGGGAGCGCGAGGAATATTTCAGCGCCACGCTGGCCAGGGTCCGCGCCGCGATCGCAGCGGGGTCTGGTTCCCGGGACCGGTCATCGCCCGGCTCTGAACGTTAAGCCGTTTTCGAGCTAAGTGGGTACCGGTTTCGCGTGAAGAAAACGCGTCAAAACAAGAGGCGTTTTCCGGCTCACTTGAAATCAATGTTGCTTATCCGGAGGCCTCATGGTTCGAGACGCGCGGGAAGACGCGCTCCTCACCAAGAGGGTGTGAGACCTCACCATGAGGGTCCAGTACCTCATCCTGAGGAGCATCGCGAAGCGATGCGTCTCGAAGGATGAAGCCATGGAGGTGGATTGCGCAAGAGCCCGGTTCTGATTCAATCAGAATCGAACAGCCTCTAGGCGAGTTGATGGTCCGGCAGCCGGGTCCGGACCAGCTGGTCAAATCCGTTCGGCAGTTCGATATCGACTTCCAGCGTCGACATGCTTTTGCCGCGGTCCATTTTCACCAGAACCTTGTCCGGATCGAGCTTGACGTGCCGCGACACCACGGCAAGGATTTCTTCCCGCAGGATTCCCAGAAGATCGGGCTGGCCGCGCTGGCTGCGCTCATGCGCGAGCAGGATCTGCAGCCGTTCCCGCGCCACCGGCGCCGAACCGGCCCGGCGGCCGAGTAGCCGCAACAGGCTCATGCTCATGCCGCCCTCCGTCCAAGCAATCTGTCCATGAAGCGCTTGCGCTCGACCGGCACCATCATGGCAACGGTCTCGCCATTGAGCCGCCGGGCGGCGTCGATGTAGGCACGGGCCGGCGCGCTCGCGGCGTTGTTGAGGGTGACCGGCGAACCGACGTTCGATGCGCGCAGCACGTCCTGGCTTTCCGGGATGATGCCGAGCAGCGGGGTCGCGAGAATGTCGAGGATATCGTCGATGCTGAGCATCTCTCCGCGCGACGCGCGCCCGGAATCATAGCGGGTGATCAGGACGTGCTTGCTGACCTGCTCGCCCCTCTCGGCCCTTGCGGTCTTGGAATCGAGCATGCCGATGATGCGGTCGGAATCCCGCACCGACGATACTTCGGGGTTGGTCACAATGACGGCTTCGTCGGCATAGCGCATCGCCAGCGTGGCCCCGCGCTCGATGCCGGCCGGGCTGTCGCAAATAACCCAGTCGAACCTGGTGCGCAGTTCCGCGATGATGCGCCTGACGCCCTCGTCGGTCAGCGCATCCTTGTCCCTGGTCTGGGACGCCGGCAGCAGCCACAGATTCTCCAGCCGCTTGTCGCGGATCAGCGCCTGCGAGAGCTTGGCCACGCCCTGCACCACGTTGATGAGGTCGAACACCACCCGCCGCTCGGCGCCCATCACCAAATCGAGGTTGCGCAACCCGACGTCGAAGTCGACGACAACGACCCGTTCCCCGCTTTGCGCCAGCGCCGCCCCGAGCGCGGCCGTGGAAGTCGTCTTGCCAACTCCGCCCTTGCCTGACGTCACGACCAAGACTTTGGCCATCCTATCCTCCTTCGCCGATCAGTTCAGCGCTGTGATTTTCATGGTTTCGCCGTCGAGCCAGGCCTGGGCCGGCCGATTTCGCAGCGTGTCGTCGATCTGTTCTGCGGTCTGGTAATAGCCGTCGATCGCAAGCAGTTCCGCTTCGATCTTCTGGCAATAGATGCGCGCCGCCGAATTGCCGTTGACGCCGGCCATCGCCCGGCCGCGCAGCGTGCCGTAGACATGGATCGAGCCGCCGGCGACGATCTCGGCGCCGGATCCGACCGAGCCCAGCACGGTCACATCGCCATCGGTAAACACGATCGACTGCCCCGACCGGACCGGGCTCTCAAGCAGCAGCGAGGCCGGGTGCGCCCGGGCCTTTGGCCGTTTCGCCTCGCTGTCCTCGAACGAACATTGGCGTCCTCCCGTCAGCAGCGGCGGCAGGCTCGAACCGAGTTGACCTGCGTCCACGCCTTCGACGCCGAGCACGCGGATATTGCGATCCTGAAGGCTGGAGATCAGGTGAGCGATGGCGGATTCGCTGAGCTCGACCGCCGACAGGTCGAGCACCACCGGCCGGCCGGCGAAAAAGCCCGGCGAGCGGGTCAGGGTCGCATCCAGTTCCTCCAGCCAGCCGACGATCGGCACCACCGGAGAAAACACGAACGCGACGTAGGACCGGCCGCGGAAGCGTACCAGCTGACGTTGTGGCTCGGCCTTTGCGCTCATGATTACCGACTCGCTGTCCCTTACGACCTATTCGTTAAGGATTGGGCGATGATGGTTAACGAACAGTTAAAAAATAGCCGAAACACCCTATCCGGCGGCGGCGCCACCCCGGCGTTGGTGTTGCCTTAGCGGACCAATGCGACTTCACCCGGCCGCCAAGCCTTGGTGAAGAACGGTTCGAGCGGGCTGTAGAGGCGAAGGAGCATGAACCAGCCTTTGCCGGGCATGGTCTGTATCCAGTTGCCATCCTTTGCGGCGGCTGGCTTGGTTGGGCCGAAATAGACCGTCGTCGAGCCGTCCGCGTCGGCAACAGCAGCGGGCGAAGGGTACGACTGGCTGCCGGCACGCGGGTAGCGCTGGGGTGTCTGCAGCATGGAGCGCGTCTGGTTGTCATAGAGCGTGAACGACCAGAACGCCGCCGCAGGAATGTCTTTCGGCAGGGTCACCCGGTAGGTCTTGCCACCATCAAAGGGATTCTTGTCGCTGTCCATGAAGCCCATAAGGTACTGCGAGCCCACCCCGGGCAGCCGCATGATCATGGCCGGCGTGTCCATGGTGTAACCGTAGTAGAATGCCGTGCGGGAGTTGAGGGTTCGCGCGCCGGTCGCCGGAAGCGGTTTGAAATAGCCCTCTTTGGTAATCAGGGGCGGCGGCGTCTCAAAATTATAACCACCCTCCCACAGCATGTTGGCCCACATGGAATTCGGGTACAGGGACCAGCCGGGAATTTCGGTAGCACGCCAATTCAGCACCCGGCCGGCGGCGTTACCCACGGCGGCCGCGTCGGTGAGAATCTTCTTCATCCGGGCGTCCGGATTGAAGGGCTTGCCCTTTACGATGCCAATCGCCGCGAGCTGGCCCAGCAGTTCCGGGCTCGTAGCGTTAGCTGGTTCCAACTGCACCAGCTCGTTGATCATCTCGAAATACGAGAAGTCGCTCGGAGGAATGGTGTTGAATGACTTGCCGCTGCCTTCGATGAATCTCGTCGGCGGTATCGGCGGCTCCTTCTCAAGCCGGACCTTGCCTTCGAGTGCCGTGGCGATGCTGGTGCCGAATCCACCCGGCGTGTACGGGTAGATTTTCAGCCTGTCCTTGATCAACGCGGCGACCGGCTTTGGATCGTTATTCTCCAGATTGGCGCGAACGGCGTAGAGAATATGGGTGGTTTTCGATCGGCCCACAAAGAACCCGTTATCGGGCAGCGGGCCGTCATAGTCCGGCGGCAGGATCAGGTACTTGCCTCCCTGGCCCCGGTCGGGGCCGGGCGCGCCGATGTCAATGATCCATCCGAACCACATATCATTGAGAGTGCCGAGCGCCTTGGGCGGCACCTCAATCACCATCGGACCCTTAGTCAGGTCGATGATCGCAACGGTATAGATGGTGTCGGCATTGGCGGTGAGAAAGAGCGAGTTCGAGTCCATCAAATCGGAGAAGATGACCACCGTGTTGTCTTCGGCCCCAATGCTCTGGAAGCCCTTGCGAATGGCATAGGCTGACGCACCTGAGAAGCTGTTCATGAACGCATCGACGCCACGCACGTAATCCAGGCTGTCGAGGACCTTCTCGGCGGTGGCCGCACTGGGCGCGCCGTCCTTGAATTCAAGCTTGCCGATGCGCGTGTCCACGCTGTCGGGAGTGACGAGGGTTGGCGGGATGGCAGACGCAGTTTGGGCAACGGCGATGTGTGGCAGTGCAGGCATTGCGCAGACAAGGGCTGCTGATAGAAATCTGGTAGAGCGCTTCATAGTATCGCCTCCATTCCCTTAAGGGTTGTTTGTGCTTGCGGTCGATACGGTTCACTTGAACCATTGATAAAATCAAAAGGCGCCTCAGCGTCTGCGCGTGCGGCCGAATGGCGTGTACGCAGAATCGAAACAAGGCTGGCAAAAATGAATGCTGTGATGTCTATTTCGGTATTGTTTGAATCCCTCCCTGCAAGAGAAGCTTTAACGCTAACCGGAAATGAGGGCGCCCGCCAAGGTGATTATTTTATGCCTCTACGTTGTTTCGTTGTGGCTGGTATTTTCGAAATTCAAATTCGTGCGTTGCGGCTGGCTATCCGGAACGGTCTCAGTACTCGTCGGCGTGTTTATTCTCGCAACGTTTGTCACCGTGGCTGGACGGGTGGTGGAAGTCACGCCGAATGTGACGGGGCAAATTGTCGCAATTCCGGTCAAGCCGAACGTGCCGGTGAAGATCGCAGCAGAGCGCCAAGCTCGCACTGGATTCCGAGATCGGTGGCGTCAACACCACAGTCGCGCAGATTAAAGCGCAACTTGATAACGCAAGCTGGGAATTGTCGCAGACAGACATTCGCGCACCTGCCGACGGCTATGTCACCGCCGTCGCATTGTCGGTCGGCGACCGCGCGCTGCAAGCCCGCTCGGCGATGTCATTCATTGTTGAGAGCGAAATCACGATCGTCGGTATGTTTTCGCAGAATGGCTCTCAGACCGTCTTAGTTAAGGAGGGGGCGGCCGTCGATATCGTTTTCGACAACGCCCCGGGGTCGCATCTATCACTCGAAAATTACCGCGATTCCCAAGGGCGTGGGTCAATGGCGGAATAAGCGTCGCGTCAATCGCCGAGCCAGGCGCATACCAGCGCGAGGTTGGCCGCGCACGCCGCCAGCAGGCCGACGGTGAGGAGTATCTGCACGCGCTCGAACGGGGTTTTGAGGCCGGTTCTCATCATGGCAAAAGCATCGGGCGATTCTGGCGGGGGAGTCTCGGCCAATATTTTTCGCCGGATTCAGGACTCGTTTACGACTCAGGGATTCCGGCAGGCGCGCCCCTGCCCCGCTGGCCGCCCTTCACCTGCGTGTGATCCGGCCGCGCCGCGGGGCCGAAACCCTGACGGCCCAAGGGCGTTGGGGTGGTTTAGCGGAGCCGATCCATGGTCTATGCATTGTTTTGCAATGACGCCAAGCTGAGCAAGGCCTATCCCACCGAGGCGGATGTCTGGAAACTTGCCCGGCAGAGCGGGCTCGTGGTCGATGCGGTCTCGGAAGAGGAAAAGCCTGCCCCCAGGCCGGTGCTGGACAACGACTACGAAATCAAGCCCTGCCGGCCGGACCCTCAGGAAGACCCCGACCGGAACAAGGCCGAGGCCGAGCGCGACGCCCAGTTGGAAACTGGGTTCGTAAGAGGCCGCGCGACACTGCCGTGACAGCGCTTACGGGGTCGCGATCGCCAGCGACGCCTGCTCGTCCGGGAGGGTCACGCAGGATTTGCGCCGGTGCATCCCCCGGATCGCACCGGTTACCTTGAGTACCTTGCCCACCGGACAGGTCGCGTCCTGTACAAAAGCAACTTCATAGGGAGCGAGGATCAGCGGTTCGGATTTCAGCACAGTCTCGGCAAAGCACGGGGCGGTCACCGCGGAAAAAATCAGGCCCAACACCAAAGCACGCATGTTCGTTGTCCATACCAACCGGCACGGTCATAAATTCGGCCGGGAAAGGAAGTTCCGCGGGCCGCCGGAATTATTTTTGCCGCGCGCGGAAAAGGCTGCCGCCCTGCATCCTCCTTGACTGCAAAAAAAGGCCGGCGCGAGGCCGGCCTTTTCAAATCAAGCCTCGGCCGTAGCCGTCAGTATCGCGTAGCGAGGGGGCCGCCCCAGCCGAACCGGTAGTTCAGCCCGGCCTTGACGGTTTGTTCGTCATCCCGGAATCGGGTCCCGACAATGTCGGCAGGCCCGCTGGTGAACGAGGTGCTGCCGAAATTGTAATACTGGTACTCGACTTTGGCGGACCAGTTCGGAGCGAACATGTACTCCAGGCCGGCGCCGACGGTGTAGCCGTCCCGATGACCGCCATCCGTGGTGAACGGCTGCGGCACGCCGGCAAAGCTGACGGCAATATTGTTGTTGTCCCGCCAAGCGTAGCCGCCCTTGGCGTAGAGCAGCGTCGGACCCCAAGTATAGCCGACCCGGCCGGTGACTGAACCAAGCTGATCGCTGTTGGCCGTCACCAGGGTACCGCCCGGGAAAAGCACGCCCGAATTGTTGCCGCCGCCGAGCCAGCTATATTGGGCTTCAACACCCATCACCCAGTTGGGGGCGAATTGGTAGTCAAAGCCGCCCTGTACGCCGCCCAGAAATCGGGCGTCGCTGCCCTGCAGGCTGCTACCGCCTGCGAACGCGCCGCCGACATGGCCGCCGATGTAGAACCCGGTCCAGTTATAGACGGCCTCGGGCGCCGTATAGGCGGGCGCCTTGGTATAGGTGCGTGCAGGCAAGTCGGCCGCAAAAGCTGGAGCAGCAAATGCGATCACGGCGGCTGTGCCGAGCAGAAGTTTCTTCATGTTGGTACCCCGTTCAGGTCGTTGCGACCCTCTTCAAACAACATGGCCTCAATTTGGTTGCTTGTGGGTGGCTTCACGGCAGCGCTGGGAGGCCAGATAACGGGCGACTGTGACAGCGAGGCAACAAGGCCCGTTTGTTCCCTCCCCACTGAGTTTCCCTTGAGGCGCTGAGCCATTGGCAGACCTCATTAAAGTGTCGGCCCAGGCCGGTTCCGGTTCAAACCTCGCTGAAATGTGATCGCCGACCCCGGTAGCCCCGGCGTGGTTCGCCCGCTAGCGGGTCAGCTTTTCCAGATCGGGGAACGGCGCATAGGCCGCGCCGGCGCAGATATCAGCCGGCTTCTCGACCACGTGATCGAGGCGGCCATCGACATAGACGATGGCGCGTTCCTGCACAACACCATAGCTGCCGTCCGACTCGCGCGGCGTGAACCGCAGGCAGCTCACATAGCGCAGACGGCCGCCGACGGTGCGCTGCATCGGTTCGGCCATGGCGGCGTCATGCACGCCGGCCGGATTATTGAGATAGGTCCGCATAAACGACAATATCTCGGCGTGGTAATTGGCAGGAAACGGCTGGTCGGCGACACCGCGATCGCCGGTGTAGCTGATGATCTGGCTGTCACCACTGCCCGCACAACCCGCGAGCGCAATCAGTAGCGGCAGAATTGCCGCTCGTTGTGCCGATGTCCTCAAGTGCAACCTGAACTTCGCTGGTCCCCGATGGCGAATCCTAGACCGCGGGCCAGCCAAATGGAATTGTCATCTTGGTGATCGCATGGCGGTCAACGGGCGCGAGCAAAGCAACACCGGCCCGCTCCCCTGAAGCGGGGACCATGGACTTCGTTCATCTTCATGACTTGACTGTCATATTCGCTCGCGACGGATTCGAGCGAGCGCGCATGGCGCAAATTATGGCGCCGCGCACGGGAATGTCCGGTGACGCGGGGTGTTCACATCACCGGGCTTCGGTGTAGGATCGTTACCTTGCAATACCGGGAGAGATGCATGCGCAAATCCGCGATCAGGCTTTTCATGCTGGCCATCATTGCAATGGCGGTGTCGGCAGCGCCCGTGCTCAAGGCCTATGCCGCCGGCGATGCAAACCCCTCGCCGCCGGCGTCCGACGGCAAGAAAGCCAAGAAGAAGCACGACAAGCATTCCAGCATCAACGACGGCCGGTTCCAGGCGGGCTACCATGCGGCCTATGCCACGGTCTATGACCGCAACGATTACGCCTCGGCCATCGACGAGCTCAAGGCGCTTGGTCACGACGACAACGCCGCCGTCGCCAATCTGATCGGCTATTCCTACCGCAAGCTCGGCGACTACAGGCTGGCGCAGGTCTGGTACGAGCGCGCGCTCAAGATCGATCCGGACCACGTCAAGACCTGGCAATATTACGGGCTGTGGCAGCTCGAACAGGGCAATCGCGACCAGGCGCAATATCATTTGAGCCGGATCGCCGCCCTGGCCGGCACCGACAGCGCGGAATATCGCTCGCTCGCGGCGGCGCTCGAAAAGCCGGCCGGCACCGGTCTCGTTTACTGATCAGCTTCTGGCCTCGGTCATTCCGGGGCGCGCGTTAGCGCGAGCCCGGAATCCATACTCCCGATCGTGGTTATGGATTCCGGGCCTGCGCCAAGAGGCGCATCCCGGAATGACGCGCTGGGTGCTACGTCGCGATCAATCGCTCCTGGAACATCACTTCATCATCGCCTCGACCTCGGCGCGGAAGGCCTGCCGCGAGGCGTCACGCGAATAGAACATGTGGCCGCCGGGATAGACCACGAGTTTCACCCGCGGTGGCGAAGCAAACGCCGGAAGCTGATCGAGCTGGATTTGCGAGCCGAAATACGGCGTGGCGAGATCGAACAACCCGTGCCCGATCAATAGCTTCAGCTTGGGGTCGAGCGCGAGAATCTCGCGCAATTGAGAAACCGACTGTGCCGGATTGATGCCGCCACCAAAGTCCCAGGCCTTCTCGACCGCGTTGCTGAGCAACTGGTAGGAGCCGTCCGGCCGCCAATTCAGCTTGCGTGTGAGCAGGTCGACTGCGGCGCTGGTCAGCGGCGCGGCCAACGGTTCGCCCGAGGGATCGTTGAAATGGTAGAAGCTTGAATCCGGATAGGGATCGAAGCCCGACACCGACGCATCGTAGCGTCCCGTCACCTTGCCGCTCTTGCGATCGAATTCGCGACGAAACTCGGCAACGGCAAAGCGGCCGGCGAGCCGACGGCTCACCGCCGGATCGATTCCAGTCAATGCCGCCACCTTGTCGGAAAGGCGGGTCGTGGCTTCGGTGTCTGCCAGGCCCTTGATGAGGTCGGCGAGAAAATCGCCCTGCGCATAATGTTCGACGTCGGCCATGTCCGACCGGGTGACGGCGCCTTTGGTTTCGCGCGCGACTGCGGCCATGGTGGGAAGGCTCGCCACATATTGCAGCAGGCTGGAACCGTTGAATTCGCGGAAGTCGAGCACCGGCGAGATCAGGATCAGGCCCCTCACGCCGACGCCCTGCTGGATCTGCAAATTGCGAACGATCTTCGGTCCGCGGATGCCGCCATAGCTTTCGCCGGCGACGAATTTGGGCGAGCGCAACCGGCCGGACTTTTCCAGCCAGCGTCGGATCGTCAGCGCGATCGATTCGACGTCGCCGTCGACCGAGAAAAACTTCTTGCGCACCTCGCCGCCGGACGCGACGAAGCGGCTGTAGCCGGTGCCGACCGGATCGATAAACACGAGATCGGTGAAATCGAGCCAGGTGTCGTCGTTCGGCATCAGATCGGGTGAGGCGGAGGAAACCGCCGCGTCACCCGCAATCGGCAGCCGCCAGGGTCCGGCAGCGCCAAATTGCAGATAGGCGGAAGCCGCGCCGGGACCGCCGTTGAAAAGAAAGGTTACCGGTCGCGTCGCCGGATCGGCGCCTTCCAGTTGATAGGCGGTGGTGGTGATATCGGCCTGCGCTTCGCCCTTGTCGTCGAACAGCCGGATCGAGCCCGCCGTGGCGGTAAAGGCGAGCGAGCGGCCGGGAAGCGTCACGGTTTGCCGGGTGGTGGAATCCGGCGGCAGATGATGTTGCTCGGCTGCGGCCGGCGGATTGGAAGCGTTGCCCTTGTTGCCCGCCTCCGGCGCCTTCTGCCCGGAAGGCGCCGCGCCGGGTGGCTGCTTCGGAGTTTGCGTCGCGTCCTCGGCGCGCACGCCGGGAGGGACCGGCCATGCGAGAACTGCCAAGGAGAGGCATGCAAGACGCAGCGCGGCGAAGGCTCGGTCCATATCCGTTGTTCTCCGTGGCGCCGCGAGCTGTCCGGGACGGCTGCTTCTAGCCGGCTTCCGGCTCAAAATTGCGGCAGCCCGGCCTTGTTGGCAATCTCACAGCCCGTGTTAACGCTGACCTGAAACACATTGTCCGGCCAGTTACATTCCGGGGGCATGCTGGCTAACTCGACAAAGACCGCCGAGGTCGTATAGACGACCCTCGGGCACCCTCGCCCACCTCTCAAGATGAGCCTGCGATCCCATGACCACGCCCCAGCGATATGACCGGATCGCCTTTGTCGCGAGCGCCGGCGCCGAAGCCCAGCAGGCGCTGGCGCAGCTTACCGAAATCCATGGCAATCATGATCCCGCCGCTGCCGACGTCGTGGTGGCGCTCGGCGGAGACGGATTGATGTTGCAAACGCTGCATCGGCACATGCGTTCGGGCAAGCCGATCTACGGCATGCACCGCGGCACCGTCGGCTTCCTGATGAACGAGTACAGCACCCACGAACTGAAGGCCCGGCTGGCGTCGGCGCGGGAATCCGTCATCCATCCGCTGCTGATGCGCGCCACCGACGTCCATGGAGCGGTGCATCTGCACCACGCCATCAATGAAGTAGCGCTGTTTCGCCAAACCCATCAGGCGGCACATCTGAGGATTCTGATCGACGAGCGCGAGCGGATGTCGGAGTTGATCGCCGACGGTGTCCTGGTGGCGACACCGGCGGGATCGACCGCATACAATCTTTCGGCCCAGGGACCGATCATCCCGATCAATGCCGCGCTGCTGGCGCTGACGCCGATCAGCGCGTTCCGCCCCCGCCGCTGGCGCGGTGCGCTGCTTCCGAACACCGCCTTTGTCGTGATCGAGGTGCTGGAAGGCGACAAACGCCCGGTCGCGGCGGTAGCCGATCACGACGAGGCCCGCGACGTCCGCCGTGTCGAGGTGCTTTCCGACAAGACCATCTCGATGCGGATGCTGTTCGACCCCGGCCACAGCCTGGAAGAACGCATTCTGAGCGAGCAGTTCGGCTACTAACCGTTCATTAACCGGCGCCGCGATATGGTTAACGCGGGTATACCGTTCGGCGGGAGCCCTGGGGCCCGGCCATGTTCCGCATCGATTTCAACAAGCTGCGCTTTCTCGTCTGCGACGACAATCCGCATATGCGCCGCATTTTGCGCACGCTGCTGCATTCGTTCGGCGCGCGCGAGGTCTATGAATCCGAGGACGGCGCAAACGCGCTCGAAATGTACACCCATTACGTCCCCGACATCGTCATCACCGACTGGTCGATGCCGATATTCGACGGTCTCGAATTGGCGCAGATGATCCGGCAGCCGGAATCGAAGGGCAATCCCTACGCGCCGATCATCATGCTGACGGGCCATTCCGAAAAACGCCGCGTCACCGTGGCGCGCGATGCCGGTGTGACCGAGTTCCTGGCCAAGCCGATCTCGGCCAAGGGACTCTATCAGCGCATCATGAACGTGGTCGCCAACCCGCGCCCGTTCATCAAGACCAAGACCTATTTCGGTCCGGACCGCCGACGCAACTCCAACAACACCTATATCGGCCCGGAACGCCGTGTCGGCGGCGAGGTGGAAGTGATGCAGCAGCCTTCGCTGCTCGAGAAGGCCCGTTCCTCGATCTAGCGAAACGCTGAAGGAAGCAATCATGGCCAGGGACAAGCGAGCGCTCCAGATCGAGACCTTCGTCGATCACCAATTGATTACCCAGCCCAATCCGTTGCGCAAGGTGCTGCGCCGCGTCGCCGAAGCAGACCTGGAAGATCCGGTTGCGCGGGCGGAGATGGCTCTGGCCGGCCTGTCAGGCGAGTTCAAGGACTGGATGTCGGCGGAAGCCGATCGGCTCGCGGCCGCCCATGCCGCGATCCTGGCACATGGCTTCACCAACGCCACCAGCGCGGAGCTGTTTCGTGCTGCCCATGACATCAAGGGCGACGCCATTACCTTCGGCTATCCGTCCGCCGGCGTGGTCGCCGAAAGCCTGTGCCGGATCATCGAGCATGCGCCCGACCTCGAGCAGGTGCCCTCGCCGCTGATTGCGCACCACGTCAATGCCATTCAGGCGATCGTGGCCGAGCGTACCAAGCTCGACACCATCAGCACGGCAGGCGAGTTGAGCCGGAGATTGCGCGGCGTGGCCGACGACTATCTCGCGCACGCCAACCGCGACCGGCCCGAACATCTGGAAGCGATCTTCGCTCCGAGCATCGTCCCGGGGGAGTAGCCGGAGAGCGTCGAAGCTGATATCCCCCGCCATCTTTGCGAGCAAAGCGAAGCCGTCCATCTTTCGTCATTCCGGGATGCGCCGCTTGGCGCAGGCCCGGAATCCATAACCACCATCGGGAGTATGGATTCCGGGCTCGCGCTGCCGCGCGCCCCGGAATGACGGCTTAGAGCTATAAATTCTCGGGTTCGCTACCAGCGAATCACGCCGCGATCAGGTCGAGCTGGATCGGGGCGAGGGCGTCTTCGGCGATCAGTTCCTCACAGAACATCCGGGCTTCTTCCCGCGCGGATTCGGTGGCAAAGCGCCGCAGCAGGATCAGCAGCGGTTCGGTGGCGTGGCCATCGGTTTCACAATGCGTCAGCACGCGTTCAACCATGCGGCGTCGCAATCTTGCCGCGTCGCCGGCGGAGCCGGCAAATCCCCTCTCGTGGCTTGCTTCGAGCGCCACCCGGAACGCCGCAAAGGTCGATTCCGGCAGGCCTGCGCGGATCAGCAGCGCGTTCAGGCTGGCGCCGCCGCGGTCATGGAGCAGCGCCGCGACGCGGGCCAGCGGCAGTTCGGACAATTCCGCCAGCGCATGGTCGAACAGTTCGAGATTGCCCGACAACAGCGCGCGCAGGATCAATCCGGCGGTCAACTGACCGGTGACCCGCAGATGCCGCACGAGGCCGCAAATGTCGTCGCCGCGCGACCGCGCGGCGATATTCACGGTCGAGCGGTCGAGCGCCTCGCCGGCAATCCGCACCGCGCGATCGGCGCTGAGCCAGTTCCGCGCCACCACGAATTGCGCCAGGGTGTCGGAGAGCTTGGCAACCAGCGCGAGCCGCGTCGCGGCGGGCAAATCCTCCAGCATCAGCATCGATTCCCGGATCGCGGCGAGATGGCCGTGTCGCTCGACGATGCGATCCCATGAGAATGGCGCGAGCTCGGCATAGGCATTCTCGATCAGTTCGAGCGCCGCCGAAGGCGTACCGACTTCGGCGATCGCTGCGGACACCGAGACCGGCAGATTGACGCGGCGGGCGATGGCGCATTGCGTGTCGCAATTGCCGGTCGCGACGATATCGACGAGGTCGGCATCGATCAGCAGCGGCGAATGTTCAAGGATTGGCAGCGCGACCGATGGCTGGTCGACCGCCAGCGCCTGCACGATCGCAGCCGGGGCGTCCGTGCTGCGCGCAAACACTTCGGCCATGGCCTGGCGCACCAGCGGCGACGCATCGTCGAGCAGCATCAGCAGCGCGCCTTCGGCGGCGGTGCGGTCGTCTTCGCTCAAATCTGAAATCAGCCAGGCCCTCGCCAGCGCCCGAGTTGCTTCCGCCCGCTCGCCTGCCGGAGCGGTCCGTATCCAACTGATGAACTGCCGAACGATCATGCCCTGCCGGCCTACGCAACTTGCCAAAGGCACCGCGAGTCGGCGCCACTGCAAGACAAAATAAACCACGACGCTTAACAAAGCGTTCACTATAAACGGCTGGTTTTATTGACGTTTTGTTAAGGGGTGAAAATCCGGACCCGATACTCGGACCAGGCCGCCAGATCTGGCAGCCTAAAGCGTTTTCCGGTTCACTCGAATCATTGTTGCTTCTCCCGAGGCCGCGTGGTTCGAGACGTCGCGCAAAGCGCGGCTCCTCACCATGAGGGTCTGAGACCTCGTCCTGAGGAGCATCGCGAAGCGATGCGTCTCGAAGGATGAAGCCATTGCGGTGGAAATTGCGCTAGACTAGTGGAGCTAGCCGCTGCTGAACGTGCCGCTGCGGTCGCTGAACAGATCGAGCGATGGTGCGGCGCCGGCGTTGGGGGCCTGCGGCGAAGCCCCGCTGGCCTGCGATGTCGCGGGCGCAGCCGGGGTCGCCGAAGCAACCGATGTCGGTGATGATGAATTGCCCCATAATTCGTGAATGGCAGGCGAGATCGGTTGCGCGCGTTCGCCGGCCTGGAACAGCGAACGGAAGATCGGATCGGCCGGTGCCGACGCGTTGGTCGCCGTCGACGCCGAGGCTACCGTGACCGGTGCGACCGATCGCGCGTCCGGAAAGCTCGACAGGTAGGCCGCATTGCCGGCCGGCGCCGCGGCCGCAACGCTCGTGGCCGCCGGTGTTCCCCCCACCGAAGCCATCGCGGCGCGCGTCGCCGGGGAACTGGCGGCCCCGGCATAGCGCGCGGTCAGCACCGAATAGACTTCGGAAATGTTGCGCACGCGTCCGCTGTGATCGTAGAAGATCGACCGGTTCGCCGCGGCGGCGTTGGGAAACAGCCGCGCCCCCGAAGCCTGCGGGTTATCCTCGGCGTTCGTGATCAGCTTGGCCGCACCGCCGACGCCCATGAAATGCGCCATATAGAGTTCGCTCTCGGTCGGGCGGCGGCCGATCATGCCGGTGAGCTTGAAACTGTTGGACTGGGTGAGCACGCCGGCCATCGCCGAACTGGCGTCGGGATCGTCCCGCAGATTCATGATCGCGCGCCGTGCGGTCGGATCGCTGACCGAATAGGTGCCCGAGGAAGACTTGGTGATGGCGTCGGCGTATTGACCGTAGCCGAGTTGCGCCCCGGCCTCCTTGACGGTGCCGAGCCAGGTCTGATCGATGAACTGAAAAAGCCCCCCCGCCGACGAGGTCGAGGCGCTCGCCTTCGGATTGAAATCCGATTCCATCTTTGCTGTCGCCAGCAGATACTGGAAGCTGGTGCCGGTGGTGGTCGCCGCCTGCTTGATTGCGCCGGCAATCCGCGCGCGCGATGAATCGGCACCTGCCGTCACCGTGGCGTTTGAAGTGTCGACCGACATCTGTTGGTGCCCCGCCCTCTCCCCGCGAAACGACCGCCCGGCCCTGCAGTGCGCTTTTCTCCCAAAAAGCGCCCTGGGCCGCCGTTACCCTGCAGCAGCTATGGTTAATGCGGAGTTAAGGAGTTCCCGGCGCATGCCAGCCGGCAATGACGGACCGACTTCACTCGCGGTAGATCTCTTTCGGATCGAACAGCCGCTCGGCGTCCACAAACGACAATTGCGCCCCGCCCTCGCCGCCGGAGACGACGCGGTAGAAGCATGAGCGGCGACCGGTGTGGCAGGCCGCGCCGACCTGTTCGACCCGGATCCACACCGCATCCTGATCGCAATCCATCCGCATCTCAACCACGCGCTGGGTCTGGCCCGAGCTTTCGCCCTTGCACCAGAGTGCGTTGCGCGAACGGCTGAAATACCAGGCTTGCCCGCTGGCGATGGTCCTGCGCAGCGCTTCGTCGTTCATGTGGGCAACCATCAGCACTTCGCCCGAGGTCGCATCGGTGGCGACGCAGGTCACAAGCCCCGACGCATCGAATTTGGGCTGGAATGTCAGCCCTTCCTCGCGCTCGTTCGTTCCGGAAGACGTGGACACAGGCGGCCCCTCGTAAATTCAAGCGAGGGTCGGCTAGCGCTGCGGCCCTCGCACCATGGACAGGAAACGGGCCTGCTCCGCCGGATTGTCGCGGAACATGCCGGTGAAGCGGCTGGTGAACGTGACGGCGCCTGGCTTGGCGACGCCGCGCACCGACATGCAGGTATGCTCCGCCTCGATCATCACTGCAACGCCGCGCGGCTTCAGAATCTCGTCGATCGCAGCCGCGATCTGGGCGGTCAGATGCTCCTGGGTCTGCAGGCGGCGCGCGAAGATGTCAGTGAGACGCGCCAGTTTCGACAGCCCAACGACCCGCTCGACCGGCGTGTAGGCGATATGCGCCCTGCCGTAGAACGGCATCATGTGATGTTCACATTGCGAGGTGAACTCGATGTCGCGGATCAGCACGAAATCGTCATAGCCCGCGGTTTCACCGAAGGTACGGTTGAGCACCTCGGCGGGACACTGATGATAGCCCTGATAGAGCTCGTCGAAGGCCTCGACCACCCGCCGCGGCGTATCGAGCAGGCCCTCGCGGTCGGGGTTCTCGCCGATATAGTGAAGCAGGGTCTGCACCGCCTGCTCGGCTTCGGCGCGCGAGGGTCGCGGCTGGTCGGCGCGGACCGCGGCGGCGAGAAATTCCGAAGGGTCGAGCTCTGCCGAACGGGGCTCCGGGATCTTCGGGTCCGGAACCCTTGCTTCGGAAGGTTTGACGTCGGATGGCTTGCCCGGCCGTAGCGATTTGATCAACGCGTCCATGTCGACTCCGTTCGACCGGTCCTGTGACCGGAGTGTCACCGGCAGACGGGGCGGCTTGCCGCCGGACGCCTGAGTACCAAGATATTAAAGACCCGCAACGGCCCGGCTGGTTTCCATTTCAGCCCGCTTCGGGAAACGGCTGGACTGTATTTCCGCCGCTGCCACCCATATATAAGATGCCTGATCGCGCTCGCCAAGGGCGATCGCAGTGGGTAGACCGAGACCTCCGACTTATGCTGAACGACATTTACAACAAGCGCATCATCGAACTGGCCGGCAATATCCCCCGGCTCGGACGCCTCGCCGCCCCCGACGCCAGCGCCACCGCGCATTCCAGGCTGTGCGGTTCGACCGTCAAGATCGACATCAAGATGGACGGCCCTGTCGTCACCGATTTTGCCCATGACGTGAAGGCCTGCGCGCTCGGCCAGGCCTCGTCTTCGATCATGGCGAGCCATGTGGTCGGCTCCACGGCCAGCGAACTGCGCGAATTGCGCGAGACCGTCCGCAAGATGCTGAAGGAAAACGGTACGCCGCCGCTGGGCAAGTGGGCCGACATCGCGCTGCTCGAACCGGTGCGCGACTACAAGGCACGGCACGCCTCGACCATGCTGACATTCGACGCCGTGGTCGATGCAATCGGCCAGATCGAAGCCAAGGCCAGCCAGCCGGCAGCCGCGCAGGGTTGAACGCCGACCGTCCCGAGTGATCACCGAGAGAATATGACGCAAAACTCGTCATGCCCGGGCTTGTCCCGGGCATCCACGTTTTATGGCGGCAACAGTGGGGATGGCCGGGACATAGGCGAGCGGAAGCGACGCCGTCCTTCGGACGGCTAAGCCCGGCCACGACGAAAAAGCGCGATCACTACTTGCCCGGCGGCGTCGCAGCGACACCGCCGGTCGGAACCGTCGCCTCCGCCGTCTTGGTCGATTTCGGCGCAGTCACCGGCTTCTCGGCGCCAACGGCGTCGCTGACAAAACGATCCTGCACGGGTTTAGGCGTCAGTTCGGCGACCGGCACGGCTGAATTGTCGATCCGTGGCAGCACGTCGGCAACCGCATCGGTGGTAACGAGATTGGTCAGCCGCAATTCCGCCGGCGACAATTCGTGCAGCTCATCCCAGGGCGGCACGCTCAGAGACAACGCCAGCAGGTCACCCGCACCGCCCATGTCGAAGGTGTATTTGGCAAGGCGGCCGACGTCGCGCTCCACGATCATCAGATCGTCTGCACTGTAACTCGCGGCCTTGGCGTCATCGGCGCGGTCGCCCATCCAGATTTGATGCACCCTGACATGGGCGGCCTTGGGCACGTAGCGGGTCTTGCCGGACAGCAGCAGGAACACGCACATCGACTCGCAATAGGCGTCGGGCACGACGCTGGCACGATCGCCCTGTGCGGTGCGGGCCTGAACGCTGATGCCGACGGTTGTCAGTGCGCCGAGGCTGCGCCAGCGTCGTCCGAGCGCGATGGCGTCGTTGACCGAGCCGCCGCTGGAATCGAGCACGATGGTGGCGCCGGCGAGTTGGCGCCCGTGCGCAAATTCGTCGAAATCCTTCGGGCTGTCCGCGGTCACGATGCCGACCGCACTGACCCAGCCACCGCAATTGGGCTGGCAGGCGACCCAGCGAAACCGCATCGGCATTTTTCGCTCTTCGAGCGTGGTGCCGGCATGCGCCGCAACGCCGAACGTCGCGGCGACCCCTGGCAGGGCGATGCAAAGGGCGGCGGCGCCGAGCTGTACCCAGCCTCGAAGATCGAGCGACCTCATGAACCTCAAGTTGGTTCCTTCCCCCAGGCCCTGCATACGGGCAGTGGCAATGGCCCCGCTTCAACGCCAGATGATTCTGTCATGCTGGCGCTATCGAAAAGGTACCCGCGCGAGTCTTCATCGTCCATAGAACCTATGCTGCACTGCCACCCAAAGCATGCGATATTTCCCAAAGTGTGGCGTATTTACCGAACCCCGCCAGTTCCATGACCCGGAACCGGACAACCTACCGCGCCTGATTGCAGCACCTCGCCCATGAAACATTCATCCTTGCATTCATCCCGTTGTCCCGACTGCGCCGGTACGGCGCGGCGCCTGCCGCGCAATGCGGGGCGCACCCTGATCTGGATCTATCGGCACACCTTGTCGCCGCTGGTCGGTTACAACTGCCGCCATCTGCCGACCTGCTCGGTCTATGGCGACGAGGCCATCGAACGCTTCGGATTGTGGGCCGGCGGCTGGATGACACTGGCGCGGCTGCTGCGGTGCCAGCCCTGGGGTACCTCGGGCATTGACAACGTGCCGCTGACCAGGCCGCCGGGGGCGCGATGGTACCGGCCATGGCGGTTCGGACGGTGGCGCGGCGTCAACGCACCGTAACGGGTCTACGGCGCAATTGCTGCACTTCTTTCACTATGGCAGTCGGTCAGCACGATCCGTCATCCTCCGCGAAAGCGGGGGATCCAGTACGCCGCGGCCTCACCGTCAACCGCTGGCGCTGCCGAATACTGGGTCGCCCGGTCAAGCCGGGCGATGACCGCGGTGGGTGTGGAAAATCAGCCACAGGGGTCACGATCCCCGCCAGGTCGATCTGATCGCCATCCTCACCCTGCTCATCATCATCGTAGCCGCCTGCAGGATCTACAGCGAGCGCAACTCCGGCACGCCGAGCCACACTGCCTTCATCGTTCCCAGTCAGAGCGTTCGCTGGTGAGGCCCGGATCCCGTGCGCTGTCAGGGCAGCCTGATCGCCAGCAGCAGGTTCGTTTCGAACGAGCGCCACCGGTAGCCAATTCCGAAATCAATCGGGCGGCTTCTTCGGAACAGCTCGGCGTATTTCGGCTGGTACATTCCCGGAAATTTGGCAATCGGACCGGCGTAGCGGCCGAACGGCAGGAACCGCCATTTTCTCGGATCGTAATCGGCCAAGGGGATACCGGAATCGTCCTGGATGATCGTGGCACTGTCGGCGAGCAGAAAACCGCGCACGGTCGTGAAGTTGCCGGCGTGCAGCAGATAAGACGCGCTCTTGATCAGGCTGTCGCCGGGCGCCAGTCTGGCGCAAAATTGCAGGAAGCCGCTGTTTCGCACGCCGCTGTTGGACAGATCGGTGCTGAAATAATACAGCGTCCTTTCCACGCCGTCGCTGCCGGCGAACACGATCCGCACGCCGCGAGCCGCGTTGCCGGGAGTTTCGCCGGCCGAATGCACCCCACCGCCGGCGTCGAGCGTGATCAGGCTGACGCTGCGGATCGATTTGCCTGAACGCGCCAGGAAAACGTAAAGGATCGGCAGGGTGCCGCTCATCTGTCCGGCGCGCAGATCCGTCTTCATCGACTTGGTGATGAAGAAGCTGAAGCTCAGGATCGAGCCCAGCGAACGCTCGACATTGTAGAGCGTGTAGCCAAGGCCCCCGTAGGACAACCTGGTCAGGTCGGGCACCGAGCCGACCGGCTCGAGCGCGCTCAGCACGTAGGTCGTTGCCTTCGAATAAAACGCATCCGCGTAAAGGAAGTCGGGACCACTGAACATGTAAAACATGGTCGGGCGCGGCGCGGCCAGATTGGTGTTCGCCCAGGTCCGGATCTTTGCCAGCTGGCGCGCCTCGAGTTGAGCGAACGCGGCATCGAAAAGCCGTGCATGATGCTGCCACGCCGGATCCTGGGTCAGCGGCGTCAGCGGCGAGCCGGCCGATGGCGGCATGCCTGCGAGAAAGCGCGCGGTGTCATCGGGGCTGACGCTGGCGGCGCGTGCCGGCACCACAGCCGTGAGGACCATGATCACGGCGAGCGCCGCCAATTTCGCGAGCGGCTGCATCGTTATTCGCGGCCCGCGGATGCGGGCTCGCTGCCCTGGCCGTCGCGCTTGCGGAATATGGCGTAAATCACGAGCCCCGAGATCATGATCAAGATGCCGAGCGACGACTGCAACGGCCGATCGATCAACAGATAGTACATCATGAACCCGGTCACGAGCAGGAAAACCGCCGGTGTCAACGGGTATCCCAAGGCGCGATAGGGCCGTGCCAGGCCGGGTTGCGTGATGCGCAGCTTGATGACGCCAAGCACGGTGAAGAACGAGCAGAACAAAAGGGCGAACTGGATGAAATCGAGTACCGCCTCGAAACTGCGGGTGAACAGCATCAGGTTCGCGACCGCAAGCTGGAACAGAATGGCATAGGCCGGCGCTCCCTGCGTTGACTTGCGGGCGAACACACCCATCGCCGGAACATCCTCGCCCATGGTCATCATGACCCGCGGGCCGATCCACATCATGGCGCTGATGGAAGACACGAGACCGATGCAGATCATCGCACCGACGATGCGGCCGCCGACCTCACCGAAAATATGACTGCCGGCGATCCGGGCGACATCGACTTGTCCGGACAGTTGGTCGATCGGTGTGGTGTGGAGGAACACCGCATTGAGGGCGACGTAGAGCACGGTGACGATCAGCGTTCCCGCCAGCAGCGCGCGCGGCAGGCTCCGCTGCGGGGCGTGCATCTCGCCGATGATGTAGGTCGCGGCATTCCAGCCGGAGAACGAATACATCACGAACACGAGGCCGATGGCGAACGGCGCGCTGGCGACATCGGCGAAATCGGCGGCATCGGGCATGAACGAGACCGGCTGCGGCGTGCCGACGACATATCCCGCGATCAGGAACGCCACGATCAGCGCAACTTTGAGGACCGTCGAGATCAGTTGAAAGGTGCTGGAGTGCCTGACCCCGCTCAACTGCACGAGCGAGACCAGCCAGACCACGCCGACTGCAAGCGCCAGCGGCGGCGCGCCGGGAACCAGTGATTTGCCGTACTCGCCGAAGGCCATCGCGGCCAGCGCCACCGGTGCCGCGAAACCGACCGTGGCCGAAACCCAGCCCGCGAGAAATCCGAAAGCCGGGTGAAAGGCGCGGCCGAGGAAATTGTATTCGCCGCTGGAGCGCGGAAACATCGCGCCAAGCTCGCTGTAGGAAAACACCCCACACAATGCGACCAGGCCGCCAACGGTCCAGAGCAGCAGGATCGAAAAGCCGGAGGGAATGTCCTTGACCTGAAAACCGAGGCTGGTGAAGACGCCGACGCCAACCATATCGGCAACGACGATGGCGGTCGCCACGCCGACGGAGACCGTGGAGCCGCCGCCTGCAAGCCGGCCCGGCCATGTCGCGCTCCCCGTTTCCGATGCCGCCATGCCGGTCCATACCTCGGGAATCCCGCCCAGATTTTTCATCGTGCGGGCTGGGCCATTTCAATTCAAGCAACGCTAACAATGATTTAAGCCGGGACTTGAATTTAGTACCATAATACCGTGAACTATGGCCAAACCCCTTCGGCATTGTGAAAACACCGTGGCCGTCCCACAATCGCGACACGATTTCATGCTCTTTGGGGGACCGGCAATGGGGAGTTTTTTCCGAAGGCTTAACGTCACCTAAACGCCAGCAAGCTGAACTAACGATCGGCGGTGGATATTGGGGCAGTGGGTGGATGGTCGGGGCGAATCCGAAATTCCAGATGCCTGATCGCGCAGGCCGGGTGATGTCGCCGGGCGGGATCCGGCGTGCACGAGGTGATCGCGTCCGCTCGCACAGGTTTCGCTCGATCGTCGTGCTGCTGCCGCTGTCGCTCGTTCTTCTCCAATGCAGCAAGTCGCCGAACGCGGCGGTGCTTGCCGCCAACTCGCAGGCTCAAGCGGGAGATTCCTTCGACGATCGGTTTCCGAAGCCGCAGTTCCGCGATCGTTTCCCGACCGCCGAAGAGAGCTTCAGACAGCTGCCCAGCCGCACCGCGCAGCAAGAGGCCGCCTCATACCGGGTGGCCTCGCTGGCACCACAGCTGCCGTATCAGCGTCCGCCGACACGCGAAGACCAGACCGTGCTGGTCGGCCTGAAATCCTCGGCGTTTCCCTATCTCGGCGTCAATCCTCGCACCGACGAGCCGTTCCTGAACGTTTTAAAGGGCGCGCGCCGCGGCCATCGCGGCATCAATGGCAAGGTTTTCTGGCAAGACGAAACCTTCAACGACAATCGCGTGCTGATGCATGTGCCGGAGGATTTCGACCTCCGCAAACCCGGCGTCATCGTCGTCTTCTTCCATGGCAACGGCGCCACGCTGGAACGCGACGTGCGCGAACGCCAGCGGGTGCCGCAGCAGGTTTCGGAGTCCGGCGTCAACGCCGTCCTGCTGGCGCCGCAACTTGCCGTCGACGCCGCCGATTCCAGCGCCGGCAAATTCTGGCAGCCGGGGGGGCTCAAGCGCTTCGTGGCGGAATCAGCCGAGCATCTGGCCGAACTCTATGGCGATCCTGGCGCCGCCAAGGCGTTCGCCAATATGCCGGTCATCATTGTCGGCTACAGCGGCGGTTTCATGCCGGCGGCCTGGAGCCTCGACGTCGGCGGCCTCGGCAACCGCGTGCGCGGCGTGTTCCTGCTCGATGCGGTCTATGGCGAACTCGACAAGTTCGCATTCTGGATCGAGAACCATCGCTCCGGCTTTTTCGTCAGTTCCTACACCCGCTATACGCAGCGCCACGACCAGGACCTGATGCGCCTGTTACGGGAGAAGGGGATCGCCATCACCGAGACCATGGACGGGCCGTTGAAACCCGGCAGCGTGGTATTCGTCGAGACCCCCGAGGGCGTGACGCACCGCGATTACGTCACCCATGCCTGGACCGACAACCCGCTCAAGGAAGTGCTGGTGAAGATGGCGGCATCGCCGGCGCTGACGCGGATCGCGGCGAACGCCCCACCCTCCGCCAGCCGGTAGTCCTGAACCCTCGCCGGACGGCATCGCGCGGCTGCATCTTTCGAAATAGATGACGGGACCAAAGCGCGGTTAGACCCTCATGGTGAGGAGCCGCCAACGGGTCCGCGCGAAGCGCGGCCCGATGATAAACTCCGCGGCGTCTCGAACCATGAGGCCATGTGGTTCCTGTCACACCTCAATGGCTTCATCCTTCGAGACGCATCGCTTCGCGATGCTCCTCTGGATGAGGTCTCATACCCTCATGGTGAGGAGCGCGCCTTCGCACGTCTCGAACCATGAGGCCTCAGGAGAAGCAAAATGATTCGAGTGAACCGGAAAACGCTTTAGAATTTCGGGATTTTATCGGCAAACCCGTTATAGCAGGTGAGCCGCTCGTCTTCTTCCTTGATGAAACGGCAATCCGCCACCGCCTTCGCCGCCGGGGCCTTGGGGTTCGGCTTGGGCGGGAAAATCGCGTCGTCGCACTCCAGCCGTCCCTTGGTCTCGTCATCGATCTCGAGACAGGCCTGCAGCTTGCCGGCGATCGACTTGGGTTTCGCATTGGGTTTCGCATTGGATTTCGCGTTGGGCTTTGCCGCAGCGGCGTGCGGCTTGACCTGCACCAACGGCTTTCCTCCCACCGTCGGCGGGCTGTCTTGGGCCATGGCGGCCGCTGAATAAAGCATCGCGATCAGCGCCAGTGTCTTTCTCATCTCACCCCCGCTTAACTAAAGCCCGGTTCTGATTCAATCATAACCGGACAGGCTTTAGGGCAACGCCACCGCCGGATCAAGCCGGGCGTTTCGTCCGGCTCAGCCCGACATTGCCGGCTGGCGCGGCCTGGTCAGAAGCACGGCGGCGAGCGCCAGTACCACGAATGTCACCGCGACGTAGCCGACACCGCGAAGCTGATCGCGGGCGAACAACTGGCCGGCGATCGCCGAGCCGATCGCCTGTCCGATATAAAGCACCGAGGTGTTGAGCGACACCGATGCCGAGGCCAGCGGCGGCGCCGCCGCAACCAGCCGGACCTGCTGCATCGAGTTGGTCGAGGCGAAACCCAGTCCCCAGACCGCGACCGAGCCGGCCATCAGCGGATAGACGCCCGCGCTGAGCGCCCATCCGCTCATTCCCGTCAGCATCAGCAGCGTAAACAGCAGCGAGGTCTTGTACGCGCCCCAGGAATCGACGATGCGGGTCGCGATCGCAACGCCGATGAAACCGAACACACCGTAGAGTGCGAACACCAGCCCGGTCGCATCCGCACTGGCACCGGTCAGCTTGGTCAGCAGCGGCGCCATGAAGGTGAACACCGCGAACTGGCCCGACATCTGCAGCGTCGTGATCGACAGCAGCAGGATGATCATCCGGTTGCGCCCAAGCTCGGCCCATGTCTTGAGTTCGACCGGCGCGCCGATCAGCCCCCTCGGCAGCCGCCACGCCAGCAACAGGGCGCTGAAACACCCGATCACGCCGATGCTGCCATACACCGCGCGCCAGCCATAGCGGCTGGCGATGAAGGTGATCAGCGGCAGGCCGACCGCCGCGGCGAGCGACCAGCCGAGAAAGATGTAGGCGATGGTGCTGCCGCGCTTTTCCGCCTTCACCATCAGGCCGGCGGTGCCGGCAGCCTGCGGCGTGTAGAGCGCGCCGACCGCCAGCATGACCAGGCGGATGACAAGCAGGGTTGCATAATCCGGCGCCAACGCCGATGCCAGGTTGGCGAGCGCGAATACCGCGAGTGTGGCGGTCAGCAAGGAGCGGCGTTCGATCCGGCTGGTCAGCCCCGCCGTCAGCGGCGAGCCGATGCAAAGCACCACCGCGCCGAAGGTGATCAGCAATGCCGCGCCGCTGATCGTGACCTCGAGGCTGGTCGACAATTCACCCAGCATTCCCGCCGGCGCCAGCACCGACATGCCGGTGACGACATTTCCGAGCATCAGGGCGGTGGGTGCGAAACGGCGTTCGCGGCGATCATTTTCCATGCAAGCGCATCTATACCAGACCGCTACCGAATGAAAGGGCGCGCCCGCATCCGTCGCTGGCGTACCGCGGCGTCCGTGAATTTGCCGGAATTGCCTGATTGCACTGCCCGAATCGCCTGCTATACCGCTGCTTTCCCGCTTACCTGCGCTCGTTCGCAGGAGTGAGCATCAGGAGACTGCGATGTCCGATTTCAAGTATAGCCTGACGAATCTGAAGCCCGTGGAATCAACCAGGATCGCCCTCACCTTTCCCGACGGCGCCAAGCGCGAATTCCCCAGGGATATCACCGGGCTCGACATCGCCAAGGGCATCTCGCCCTCGCTCGCCAAGCGCACGGTGGCAATGGCGCTCGACGGCGTGGTCGGCGACCTCGCCGATCCGATCACCCAGGATGCGAACATCGAGTTCATCGCCCGCGACGATGCCCGCGCGCTGGAGCTGATCCGGCATGACGCGGCCCATGTGCTGGCGGAAGCCGTGCAGGCGCTGTGGCCGGGCACCCAGGTGACGATCGGCCCGGTGATCGAAAACGGCTTCTACTACGATTTCTTCCGCAACGAGCCGTTCACGCCGGAAGATTTCGCCGCGATCGAAAAAAAGATGCGCGAGATCATCGCGCGCGACAGGCCGTTCACCAAGCAAGTGTGGAGTCGCGAGCAGACCAAACAGGTGTTCCGCGACAAGGGCGAGAACTTCAAGGTCGAGCTGGTCGACACCATTCCCGGCGACGAACCGATCAAGATCTATTTCCAGGGCGACTGGTTCGACCTCTGCCGCGGACCGCACATGACGTCCACCGGCAAGATCGGCAATGCGTTCAAGCTGATGAAGGTCGCTGGCGCGTACTGGCGCGGCGCCAGCAACAATCCGATGCTGACGCGGATCTACGGCACGGCATTCGCGAAACAGGAAGAGCTCGACGCCTATCTCCGGCAGATCGAGGAAGCCGAAAAGCGCGATCACCGCAAGCTCGGGCGCGAGCTCGATCTGTTTCATTTCCAGGAGGAAGGCCCGGGCGTGGTGTTCTGGCACCCGAAGGGATGGACCGTCTTCCAGGTCCTGATCGCCTATATGCGCCGCCGGCTGGCCGCCGATTACAGCGAAGTCAACGCGCCGCAGATCCTCGACAAGGCGCTGTGGGAAACCTCGGGGCATTGGGACTGGTACCGCGAGAGCATGTTCGCGGCGCAGTCGGCCGGCGACGAGGCCGAGGACAAGCGCTGGTTTGCCTTGAAACCGATGAACTGTCCCGGCCATGTGCTGATTTTTAAGCATGGCCTGAAAAGCTATCGCGACCTGCCGCTGCGGCTGGCCGAGTTCGGCATGGTGCATCGCTACGAGCCGTCCGGGGCGATGCACGGCCTGATGCGGGTGCGCGGCTTTACCCAGGATGATGCCCATATATTCTGCACCGAGGCGCAACTCGCCGACGAGTGCCTCAAGATCAACGATCTGATCTTGTCGACCTATGCGGATTTCGGCTTTGAGGGCGACCTTACGGTGAAACTCTCGACCCGGCCGGAGAAGCGCGTCGGCACCGACGAGATGTGGGAGCACGCCGAGCGGGTGATGGCGACGGTGCTGGCGCAGATCGAAGCGCAAGGCCACAACCACCGCATCAAGACCGCGATCAATCCCGGCGAAGGCGCGTTCTACGGGCCGAAATTCGAATATGTGCTGCGCGACGCCATCGGCCGCGACTGGCAGTGCGGCACCACCCAAGTCGACTTCAACCTGCCGGAGCGGTTCGGTGCCTTCTACATCGATGCCGACGGCTCGAAGAAAACGCCGGTCATGGTCCACCGCGCCATCTGCGGTTCGATGGAACGCTTCATCGGCATCCTGATCGAGCACTTCGCCGGCAGTTTCCCGCTGTGGCTGGCGCCGGTGCAGGCCGTCGTCACCACCATCACCTCGGAGGGCGACGAATACGCCAAGGTGGTCGCCGCCGCCGCCCGGCGCGCCGGGCTGCGCGTCGAGCTCGATCTGCGCAACGAGAAGATCAACTACAAGGTCCGTGAACATTCGCTGGCGAAAATTCCGGCGCTGCTGGTGGTCGGCAAAAAGGAGGCCGAGACCCATTCGGTCTCGGTCCGGCGCCTCGGCAGCGACGGCCAGAAGGTGATGCCGACGGAAGAAGCCGTGGCGGCGCTGGTCGAGGAGGCCACCCCGCCGGATATCAAGCGGGCAGGGGCAGCGGCGGCTTAGGCGGCGCTTTGCCGTCCGATTCTGATCAGCGATTCGGCGGGAATCCCGAGCCCTTCATGCAACCGCCTGATCATATTGATCGTGAGCTCGCGCCGACGATTGAGGACTTCATGCACGCGATTGCGGCCGCCGATAAAGGGGATGAGATCGCGCGGCAGCAGCCCGTTTTGCTCCATGTGATACTTTATTGCCTCCACAGGGTCCGGCAGATCAAGCCGATAATGCTTGCGCTCCCATGCTTCCACCAACGTAACCAGCACGTCGAGCCGGTCCCCCTCGCCCGAATTGCGACGGGCGCCCATCAACCCCTCGATCTCCCTGAGAACGCGGCGGTAGTCGCGCTGTGATTTAATCGGTGTGATATCCATCGCTGAACCCTCAAATGCTCTGTGCGTCGATGGCGTCGTATTGCCGATGGGTACCGATAAACCGGATGTAGACGACGCGATAAGGATAATTGATCCAGACCACGACGCGATACTTGTTACCGGCGATGTTGAACACCGCACGACCATCCTTGAGGATGCTGGCGTTGCGGACATCCCGTTTGACATCCGCAGGCTTCGCCCAATCGGCTTGCCTTACATTCCGAAACCACGCCATCACCGGCTCGCGGGCGTCGGCAACGGCTGCGCCACGGTTGAGAAAGGCCTTGATTGTGCTAAGTGCTATCACCCTCACGTTCCCACCCTATCATAGTCCCGTTTTGGGACCAAGGACCATTTTGACGGACGCAAACCTATCCACAATCGATCTAAAGTCACTTTTGCCAGGCTCGTTGCCCTCCCATCTCCATGCTAGAAGAGCGTCCAATCGGTCCCGACGAAGGAAACAGCATTGCCCGACGCCATTGAACTCCTGAAGATCCGCCGTTCGGTGAAGCCGCGCGAGATGAACGGTCCCGGTCCCTCGCCGGCCGAGCTGGAAACCATTCTGACCATCGGCGCACGGGTGCCCGATCATGGCAAGCTGACGCCGTGGCGCTTCATCGTATTCGAGGGCGACGCGCGGCTTCGCGCCGGCGCGATCATCGCCGACGTGTTCGTGCAGCAAAACCCCAACGCCACGCCGGCCGAAATCGACGCCGAGAAGCGCCGGCTGATGGATGCGCCGCTGGTGATCGGCGTCGTCAGCTTCACACGGCCGCATCCCAAGGTGCCGCCATGGGAGCAGCAGCTGTCGGCGGGCGCCAGCGCGATGAACATCGTCACCGCGGCAACCGCGCTCGGATACGGAGCGAACTGGCTGACCGGCTGGTTCGCGTTCGATCGTGGCGTGCTGGACCGGCTCGGATTGAAGGCAGACGAAAAGCTCGCCGGCTTCATCCATATCG
>Ga0208849_1000518_pt1 | contig 35679 bp, 30 predicted proteins | sample NGESurdeep072012_10_FD_184470 | JGI IMG/M metagenome (GOLD analysis project Ga0208849, IMG submission 184470) | Arctic peat soil microbial communities from Barrow, Alaska - NGEE Surface sample 53-3 deep-072012 (SPAdes) | ecosystem: Environmental > Terrestrial > Soil > Wetlands > Peat ... | reverse complement strand
AGATGATGACCAGCAGCCAATCGTGGAACCGCATGATGCTGTCCATCACCGGCGAGGCCGACGCCTGCAAGTTGAATTCCCACGGTGATGGCTGCCCTAGTTCTTCGGCCAACGCCGTCCCACCGGCCAGCAGCGAAACACCCGCTACCGCCAATCCCAACCACCGCCGGCCCGTCTGGCCCGTCGTCATCTTCATGCCGTTCGCGCTCCCCTGTCCAAATCCCAAACCAGCACCTGGCGGCCGCCGATATGGGCCTTGCAAGCGCGTTACGTACCAGTCATTTTCTTAAAGAAGTATATTTGACTCTGTTTAAGATGCAAGCGTAATCCGGTCGCTGCACACATTAAGCTCGCATATGGAGGTTCGAACGCTGGATAAAGCCGTTCGGCGATCCATGCGGCGAGTTGTTTGAAACCGGTTGCCGAAGCGTTTCGCGCAACGGCAACGCGCATCGCCGAGAGCCTTAAATTTGCATTGTCTGCAAGTTAAGGTCACGGGCCGCAAGCGACATCTTCTTGTCGACACGCTTGGCCTTCTCCTGAACGTCGTCGTCCATCGCGCCGATGGAGTTTGGCGAAATGCGTCGTCCTTGACGGTCGGGGGTTCATTCGGCAGGGTAAGCAATTATGTGTGGCCCTGCTTGGGCTATCGGAACTTGCGTGACAGGAACCGACTAACAATGGAAAGCGTGCAGGCCGATAACGTGCTGACCGATCGCGCAGCGGCGCCGGAGCTGGATCGCGCCCGCGGCCGGGCGTCTCTGGTCGATCCGTTCGGGCGGGCAATTTCCTATCTGCGCGTCTCGGTGACCGATCGCTGCGATTTCCGCTGCGTCTACTGCATGGCGGAGAACATGACCTTCCTGCCGAAGGCCGACCTGCTCACGCTTGAAGAGCTCGATCGGTTGTGTTCTGCGTTCATTGCGCGCGGCGTGCGCAAGCTTCGCCTCACCGGCGGAGAGCCATTGGTCCGCCGCGACATCATGACGCTCCTCTCCTCGCTGTCGCGCTACTTGCGCTCCGGCCGCCTCGACGAGCTGACGCTCACCACCAACGGCTCGCAACTCGGCAAATATGCGCAAGAGATCAGGGCGCACGGCGTGCGTCGGCTCAACGTGTCGCTCGATACGCTCGATGCCGACAAATTCCGCGCCATTACCCGTTGGGGATCGCTCAGTCAGGTCCTCGCCGGTATCGACGCCGCGCAGGAAGCGGGCCTTAAGATCAAGATCAACGCGGTGGCGCTCAAGGGCGTCAACGACGACGAATTCCCGCGTCTGATTGAGTGGGCGCACGGACGCGGCATGGATTTGACCCTGATCGAGGTGATGCCGCTCGGCGAGATCGGTGAGGGCCGGCTCGATCAATATCTGCCGCTGTCGATCGTGCGGGCGCGGCTCGCCGAGCGCTACACGCTCGAAGACCTCGACTACCGCAGCGGCGGCCCCGCGCGCTACGTGCGCGTCGCCGAGACCGGCGGAATGCTCGGCTTCATCACGCCGATGACCCACAATTTCTGCGAATCGTGCAACCGCGTGCGCGTCACCTGCACCGGCACGCTCTACATGTGCCTCGGCCAGGAGGATGCGGCCGGCCTGCGCAAGCCGCTGCGCGCGTCCGAGAGCAACGATCTCCTCTTCGCCGCCATCGACGAGGCGATTTCGCGCAAGCCCAAGGGCCATGATTTTATCATCGACCGCCACCACAAGCGCCCGGCGCTGGCGCGGCATATGAGCGTGACCGGCGGCTAACCCGAACGGCGGCGTCGCCGCAGGGGCATTGCACCAGGAGTCACCGAAGTCCCAAATGACGATTTGCATGCAATCTATAGCCACCGTGCGCAGTCGGTTCACAAAAAGCGGCGCGCGAATGTCTCGCCGCGACATTGTCGCGGAAATCGTCGTGCGCGAGGACCTTGCGGTAGCGCTGACGGGCATTGAGGAATGGTCACACTTGATTATCTTGTTTTGGATGGATCAACTCGCCGGGAAGCCCGACCCATTAACCACGCATCCCCGGCATCGCGCCGATCTGCCGGAAGTGGGTGTGTTCTGCGCCCGCGGCCCGGAACGACCCAATCCGATCGGACTGGCCATCGTCGAGTTGCTGAAACGCGACAGGAATGTTCTGACCGTCAAAGCGCTGGATGCCTACGACGGCACGCCTGTTCTCGATATCAAGCCCTATGACTCCTATGACGCCATCACCGGATTACGGGTGCCGGAGTGGTGGATGATCGGAACTGGCCACTTAACACCGTGAACAGTATAGCGGCGTTATGCCGCGCCGACCGACTTTGGGAGTAGCTGTCATGCCTCGCACGGTCAACGCGACGGCCTACGCGTTGGCGCTGACTGACGCCATTGTCGCGACAAGCTTATTAGGCGATCTCGAGAAATCGATCTGCCGTGATAAACGGCGCGCGCCACTATCGTCGAACCCAGTACGGCGTTTCCAAATTCGTGCCGGCGTATGAACGGATGATGCGGCAGATACGTTCGGACCATGTCGTTGTATTTTCCCATGTCGGCAAGCGGGAGCGCTACCCGGCCCGTGCCCTCCAGGGGCTTCGACTCGATATACTGCGCGAGCAGCGCCATTTGCTCCTCGGCGTCATAGACTTCATCCGGCAGCGCCGATGTGCATTGCGCGCTCAGTAGTTTCCACAATTTAGCCTGTTCGCGGCTCAATATCTCGTACAAAACCGCCTCGACTACTCCCCATGCCTCGCGGCCACCGTTTGATTTGAGGTTGTTAGCGACGGTGACGAAATCATCGATCTCGGCGAAGATGGACCCTACCGCCGCAAGCACCGGGGCGTAGCCGGCGAATACCCTGCCTTGTTCGTTCTGCCACAGCTCCCCCGCTGCCAAACCAAGCGCGTTTTCGATTGCGTCAAAGTAGGTGGCTATGAGATCTCGAGCGGGTTCCGGGTGTTGCTGATACTGTGAGCCAGGTTTAGCAGCCGTCGCGGCATACGCCTGGATGAGCTGCCAGGCTTCCTCCTTGTCGAAGAACTCGACCTTAGCCGTGGCGCGTGTAATTCCCGGCGCTCTGAGTTCAATCCGCTGCCGCGCCAACTCAATCGATTCGAACCTCGCCAGGAAGACCAGCTTGGGCCGCGAGGTAACACTTCGGTTGCTCAGCAAAAGTTCGGCGGTGGTTGCCAAAAAACGCTCGATTCCCGTCTCGTTCGACAACAATCTCCCTTCGTCGAGAGCGTCTATGATCACTGGAATCTTGCCCTCATGGAACGCGGTGACGGGATCGCTTTTGTCGGCGGCTTCCAGATCGGTCAGCAGAGTGTGGAGAGATCCGGTCGAAACGGGGACTTTAGCCAGGTCGAGGATCGGCGCCTTAAGTGTCGCCGACACCTGTCTCGCCAACGTGCTCTTGCCGACCGCTGCAGACGCTTCGATGAAAATGATCTCCTTCTGGAAGACCGATGGGTCCTTCCCCGGAATATCCAGTCTTGGGGCCACGAATGGCCTTGGCGGCTCCGCGATGAAGAGGCGTCCAGTCTGGCCAACCTTCGGGAAATGGACGGGGCGGCTCAACACGTTAAGGAGTACGTTCAGCGCAATTTCCGACATAGATGGCCTCTTCGGGCGAAAGCCGCACGTTTTACAATTCCGGGGCTGACGAATGGTCGGGGAGGGGAGGCGGCCAATCTAGACGCGGCCGATCGGAATGCCTTATGTCGCTCCCATGTCGCACGGCGTCGTTGCGTATTTCTAATATCAACTCGTTGAAAGGCAATGGCAACGTTTGCGTATTCAAGCTCCTCGTACCTGGCAGCGCGGTGGGCTTGCTGCTCGCCGCGCCGAATTACCTGCGATGACCTGTGGGGGTATCGCGCAGAGCAGTGTGACCGCAATCCGCATCCGTGCCATCATCCGAGCGCCTAGGCGCGCCCTAGAACCTATGTCATACTAAGCCATGGCAAAGGGTTGGAAGATCAGCACCGTGAGGCCTGCCGGAGGCGGCAGTGCAATGCGCCAGGAACTATTCATTGTCGCCATTCCCGACAAAGTCGAGGCCGTCCGAGCGGTCCAAGCGTGCCTTCCCGACGCGGAAGTTAAGATAGATTCGGAAGCCAGTCCGGATCTCCTTGCGGAATATCAGATCAGCGACGGCGAAATGTTCGTATTCCCGGAGGGATCGTGACCGCGGCTGGGAGATCGGTGATGGGTGATATCGTGGACGTGCTGGAAGCCTGGGAGCGGGCGGCGCCGTGAAGATAATTGCCGCGATAATAATTCCGATGGCCTGTCAGAGACCACATTCGCGGTGCAAAACCCCGCCGGCAGCGGCGGGCATCAGGCCGTACCGTTGCACGATAAACATGTATTTGATATGCATGTGTTGGCTGCGCGGCGTCGGCACCGCCAAAACGAGAAAACCGCTACCATCGACGCGAAGTTCGGGTTCATCCGGGGGAATCCCAGGTTTTCTTGGCCCTCCGTTACCGCTGGGAGTAATTCTGTAATGGATTCATACCGGACCAACAAGATTCTCGGCTTGGTGCTGGGAAGTGCATTGTTTCTGCAAACGATACATATCGTCGACGCGATGTTCCTCCCGAGCAAGGAAGTAGCGAAACCGGGCTCTGAAGCCGCCGTCAAGTCTGAAGCCGCCGTCAAGGAGGAGCCGGCGGCCGCTGGCGCGCAGTCGCTCGACAGCCTGCTTGCCAGCGCCTCCGCCGAACGCGGCGCGCAGATCGCCAAGCAGTGTCAGATTTGCCACAACGTCGAGGAAGGCAAAGGCCCCAAGATCGGGCCCGACCTCTACGGCGTCGTCGGTCGACCGGTCGCTTCGCAACCGGGCTTTAGCTACACCGCCGCCTTGAAGGCCAAGGGCGGTAAATGGACCTTCGCCGACCTCAACAAATGGATTACCAATCCGCGCGTCGACGTTCCCGGCACGTCCATGACCTTCGCCGGCCTGTCGCGCGACAAGCAGCGCGCCGACGTGATCGCCTATCTCGTTACGCTCTCGAAGAACCCCGTGCCGCTGCCGAAGGGTACAGGCCAATAGCCCTCCGGGCGGCAGCCGATGAGCAACAGCAAGGACGGTTCACAGAATACGTCACGGCGCATGGCGCTCACGAGCACCGCGCTCGCGTTTGCCCCTATGATCGATCGGACGAACTGCCGCGTGAACTACCGCGCCTATTTCGCCGACGCGCTCGGCCGGCTGCATTCGGAGCGGCGCTATCGCGTGTTCGCCGACCTGGAACGCATCGCCGGGCGCTTTCCGCACGCCACCTGGCATTCGCCGGCGGGGCCGAAGAACATCGTGATTTGGTGCTCGAACGACTACCTCGGCATGGGCCAGCATCCGAAAGTCATCGACGCCATGGTGGAGACTGCGACCCGGATGGGCACCGGCGCCGGCGGCACCCGCAACATCGCCGGCAACAATCATCCGCTGGTCGAGCTGGAGCGCGAGCTTGCCGATTTGCACCGCAAGGAAGCCGCACTGGTCTTTACCTCCGGTTATATTTCCAACCAGACCGGCATCTCCACGCTGGCGCGGCTGCTGCCGGACTGCCTCATTCTGTCGGACGCCTGGAACCACAATTCGATGATCGAGGGCGTGCGCCAGGCGCACTGCGAGAAGCAGATTTTCCGCCACAATGACATGGCGCATCTGCAAGAGTTGCTCGCGGCGGCCGCTCCGACGCGGCCGAAGCTTATCGTGTTCGAGAGCCTCTATTCGATGGACGGCGACGTCGCGCATGTGAATGCCATCTGCGATCTCGCCGAACAGTACGGCGCCATGACCTATCTGGACGAGGTTCACGCGGTCGGCATGTACGGGCCGCGCGGCGGCGGCATCGCCGAGCGCGACGGCGCTATGGGGCGCATCGACGTGATCGAAGGCACGCTCGCCAAGGCGTTCGGCTGCCTCGGCGGCTATATCGCCGCCTCATCGGCGCTGATCGACGCCGTGCGCTCCTATGCGCCCGGCTTCATCTTCACCACGGCGCTGCCGCCGTCGGTCTGCGCCGCGGCGACCGCCGCCATCCGGCACCTGAAATCGTCAAGCTGGGAGCGTGAACGGCATCAGGATCGCGCCGCGCGCACCAAGGCCGTGCTCTCCGCCGCGCGGCTGCCGGTGATGTTGAGCCCGACCCACATCGTTCCGGTCTTCGTCGGCGATCCCGAGCGCTGCAAACAGGCGAGCGATCTGCTCCTCGCCGACCACGGCGTCTACATCCAGCCGATCAACTACCCGACGGTGCCCAAGGGCACCGAACGGCTGCGCATCACGCCGAGTCCTTATCACGACGACGCACTTATTGACACGCTCGCCGAAGCGCTGGTCGATGTGTGGCGGCGGCTGCGCCTACCGTTCAAACCGAGCGCGCTGGTGGCGGAATGACCGCGTCCACCCGTCAGCGCTACTGACCTAGTCCTCTTGCGCACCCTCCAGGTCTTTCACTTTGAGGCCCTGCTCGATCAAACGGCGGTATTGCGCAAAATTCCTGCCATAGAAAAGTTTGTCCTCCACTGGCCCGTCAATCTCAAAGGCGTAGTTATAAAACTCGCCGGATGACGACTTGTCCTTAAGCGAGGCCATTTCCAAAATCACGCCAAAAGACGGGGCGCGCAGCACCTTCAATTGACCGATCAACTTGGTTGCCACCTTGATGGCCGTCCGCTGCAATATCACCACCGCAGGCGGCCAATCTTGCCGATCCGGAAATGAACATACGATCGAATACATGCGCGTAGCAGCGGGCGGCGAACCAGGATCGCCCGGATTATAGCTGCCCCGTTTATTAAGGCCCGATGCGGCCACCGTGCGGGCAGTCCGCCACTTCACTTCGTGGCCGCTCTTGAGCTTGACCGTAAACTCGGAATCGGCGGGCATCCAATGCTTGCCGTCGTCGGCTCGGGCAAGAATGCCGCCGCCCGCCTCCCGCGGACGCCACAGAATAAAGCGCCAGTTGATGTAGACTGGGCAAATGCGAACAGTCGATCCGATACGTTCATCGATCAGGCTGTGCCAAAACTCGCCCTGCCTGGCGTTGTTGAATTCAGTAAGCTCGGGCGACGACGCCTGAAGCAGTTTCAGCCGCGGCACTTCTACGTCGCCAACACCAAGGCCGCCAGGGCCCGCATGGTCCTTCAGGAGCGCCGGCAACTGCGTATTAGCCATGATGTTCTCCTGGGCCGTGGGAACGAATTGACTCCGGTACATGATTGAGGATTCCACGCTGGGATTCAATGTGATTGATGGATCGCCGACTGATTCGGACGGTCGGCATGTCCACGACAATGACGGAACTGGATCGGCAGGCGGCGGTTGCGCTGTTCCGCGCGTCGCTGCCGCGACGCGGCGCAAGGGCCGTAACGATCGGCTGTTTCTGGAAGCGTTGCACCATCATGGCGAGTGCTGTTCGACGCCTACGACGACATCCTCGATAAACCTGCGACGCATGGAACTTCCTTGAGCAAGATCCAATGCGCATCGCGTCAATCACCACCCGAACATGGGCAACAGTCTACAATTACAGCCGTTGGTATAACGTTGGTATAAGATGCGAAAAAAATACGTATTTGTGGGGTCGACGCCCCTTGCAGTTTTCCGACTGTTAGTTTAGCGTTTGCTCACCGTCGCCAATCATGTGGATCTGAGAACGACGGATTACGAGCGGGAAGCTACGTTTAACTTACCGCCCCCCTGATCATGTGGATCTGAGGACGAGGGAACATGAGCGAGAAGCCGCTTGCGTCATGGCGATTGCTGCCCGTTGTTGCGCTAGCGACGATTGCAGCCATATGGACCGCGCTGCCGGCCGTAGCGAACGCTGCCGATGCGGAGCAGGGCAAACAATTATTCCAGGATAAAGGTTGCACCGCCTGTCACTCGATAGGCAAGGGCCCTCTCGTTGGCCCCGACCTGCAGGGCGTCACAACGAAGCGTCCGCACGAATGGCTGGAGCAATGGATCACAGCACCGGATGCAATGCTCGCCAAGAAAGACCCGTATGCGGTCAGCTTGCTACACGAATTCCACGACGTGGAGATGCCCAACCTGGGGCTCAGCAAGCCCGACGTCGACGCCATCCTCGCTTATCTGGGAACGACCGCGTCGGGTGCAGCAGCGCAGCCCTCTGGGGCGGCAGCCGAAGCCAAAAGCGCGCCCGCCGTCCAGGGTAACCCTGAGATCGGCAAAGACCTGTTCACCGGCGTGGTGCGCTTTCAGAACGGCGGGCCGCCGTGCATGGCCTGTCATAGCACCGGCGGCATCGGGGCCCTGGGCGGCGGGCAGCTTGGGCCCGACTTGACCGACGTGGCTAAGAAGTTCGGCGGAGCGGCCGGGGTCGACGCCTTCGTCGCCGGCCTGCCCACGCCCACCATGAAATCCGTATGGTCGCGGCAACCGCCGACCACCGAAGAGCGCGCGAACGTGGTCGCCTTCCTCTCCCAGGCGGGGCTGGCCATACGCCCGACGCAAGCGATATGGCAACTCGCGGCTTTGACTGTGCTGGGCGTCGTGATCCTGCTGGCGTTTTTCGGCTTCAATTGGCGGAAGCGGCTAAAATTCGGGGTACGGCGTCCGATGATGGCCAGTCCCACCACCGGGCATAATGGTCCGTACCGCGGCGGTTGGTTTACGGGTCCGTACCCCGACGGCTGGAAGGCCAGGTTTACCGTGAACGACAAAGACAGGCCTCGCGGCCCCGCGAACGCACCTAGGAGACGCTCATGAGCTGGATACTGGACCTGGTCAATCCCCAGGAGCGCAAGTGGGAAGAGTTCTACCGCAACCGCTGGTCGCACGACAACGTCATACGCAGCACGCATGGCGTCAACTGCACCGGTGGCTGCTCCTGGGCGATCTACGTGAAGGACGGGATCATCACCTGGGAGATGCAGCAGACCGACTACCCGTTGCTCGAGCGCAGTTTGCCGCCCTATGAGCCGCGCGGCTGCCAGCGCGGCATCTCCGCCTCCTGGTATGTCTACAGCCCGATCAGGGTGAAATATCCATATATACGCGGCCCGCTGCTCGACCTGTGGCGCGAAGTGAAAGAGACGCATGCCGATCCGGTGCAGGCCTGGGGCGCGCTGGTCGATGATCCACAAAAGCGTTCGCGCATCCAGAAGGCGCGCGGCAAAGGCGGTTACCGCCGCGCCAAGTGGGACGAGGCGGTGGAGTTGATCGCCGCTGCCAGCCTGTACACGGCGCGCAAGTGGGGGCCGGACCGGGTGATGGGCTTCTCGCCGATCCCGGCGATGTCGATGTGCTCTTATGCGGCGGGTTCGCGCTTTCTGCAGCTCTTCGGCGGCGTGAACATGAGCTTCTACGACTGGTACGCCGACCTGCCAACCTCGTTCCCGGAAATCTGGGGCGACCAGACCGACGTGTGTGAAAGTGCGGATTGGTACAACAGCAAGTTCATCGTCTCGATGGCGTCGAACATGAACATGACCCGCACCCCGGACGTGCACTTCATCGCGGAAGCGCGCACCGAGGGGACCAAGTTCGTCGTCCTCTCGCCGGACTTCAGCCAAATCGCCAAGTACTGCGACGAGTGGATCCCGATCCAGGCGGGACAGGACACTGCGCTATGGATGGCGGTCAATCACGTCATCCTCAAGGAATTCTATATCGATCGCCAAGTCCCCTATTTCGTCGATTACGTCAAGCGCTACACCGATCTTCCGTTTCTCGTCGAGCTGGAACCCGATGGGAAGAGCTATAAGATGGGGAAGTTACTGCGCTCCAAGCATCTGGCGCGCTACCAAGGCGTCGAAAACGGCGACTGGAAGATGGTGGTACTCGACGCCAAGAGCGGCGAGCCGCGCATGCCCAAAGGTCAGGTTGGCGATCGCTGGGGTACCGTGAAAGGCAAGTGGAACCTGTCCTCGGAGGACAGCCTCGACAACAGCCCCATCGATCCAGTGCTGAGCTTCATCGATCGATCTGATGCTGTGGTCCAGGTGGGGTTCGACGATTTCGTCACCAAACGCACCCTCTCGCGCGGCGTGCCGGTGCGGCGCATCGCCACCGACCGCGGCGAGGTAGTGGTAACCACCGGCTTCGACATTCTGATGGCCCAGTTCGGCCACGGCCGCGGCCTCGATGGCGGCTTCGCGTCGAGCTACGACGACGCGGACGCGCCCTACACGCCGGCGTGGCAGGAGAAACACACCGGCATCGGCCGCGAAACGGCGATAAGGTTTGCGCGCGAGTTTGCCCGCAACGCGGAGCTCACTCTCGGCAAGTCCATGGTCATCGTGGGTGCCAGCGCCAACCACTGGTATTACAACAATCTCTGCTACCGCTCGGCCACCGTCGCGCTGATCCTGTGCGGCTGCTGTGGAGTCAACGGCGGCGGGATTAACCACTACGTCGGCCAGGAAAAGCTTGCCACCGTTGCGCCCTGGCAAACGATCGCCATGGCCCTCGACTGGAGCAAGCCGCCGCGGGTCGTGCAGTCGTCGACCTGGCATTACGCCCATAGCTGTCAGTGGCGCTACGAGGGGGATTTCACCGAGTACAGCGCGGTGCCCCCAAAGACGCGCTGGGCCAAGGGCCATGCTATGGACCTCGAGGCAAAGGCGGTCCGCTTGGGCTGGATGCCTTTCACCCCGCACTTCAACCGCAACCCGATCGAGATCGTGACCGAGGCCGAGCGCGCCGGCGCGAAGACCGACGCCGAGATCGCGGCGCGTGTCGTCGAGCAGGTAAAAAACAAGAAGCTGAGCTTTGCGGTCGATGATCCCGATGCCGACGAGAGCTGGCCGCGGGTGTGGTTCATCTGGCGCGGCAACGCCATCCAGGCGAGCGCCAAGGGGCACGAGTTCTTCTTGCGCCATTACCTCGGGACGCACGACAACGCCATCGCCGAGGAGCGAGCCAGAGGCAAGACGAACAGGGTGAAATACCGTGAAACGGCGCCGCGCGGAAAGTATGACCTGGTGGTCGACCTCAATTTCCGCATGGATACCTCGGCGCTCTACTCCGACGTCGTGCTGCCGGCAGCCTTCTGGTACGAGAAAAACGACCTCAACACGACCGACCTGCACTCGTTCCTGCATGTGCTCGGGGCGGCGGTGCCGCCGGTGTGGGAAGCCAAAACGGACTGGGACATTTTCAAGCTGCTCGCGCAAAAGGTGAGCGAACTGGCGCCGCTCGTTTTTCCCGGGCCTGTGCGCGACCTGGTCTCCCATCCGCTCCAGCACGACACGCCTGACGAACTGGCGCAGCCGGAGATCCTCGACTGGGCCGAGGGCGAGTGTGAGCCGGTGCCGGGCAAGACCTTCCCGCATCTGCGGGTGGTCGAGCGCGACTACGCGAACCTGTACAACAAGTTCATCTCGTTCGGGCCGCGGGCGCGCGAAGACGGCGTCTCTGCTGTCGGCGTGCAGATCCCGATCAAGAGGCAGTACGACCGAATGCTCGAGAATCCCGTTATGCCGATGCCCGACCCGAGGCACATGCGTTGCGTTGAGTGGGGCGGCAAACGTTATCCGAGCCTTGAGGACGTGCTGGACGCGTGCAACACCATTCTGATGACCGCACCCGAGTCCAACGGCGAGGTTTGCTACCAGGCCTTCCATCATGAAGAGGAGCAGGTTGGCCTCCCGCTTGTCGACATCGCCGAACCGACGCGCAGCGCCACTCTGACCTTCTACGACCTCACGCGCCAGCCGAGGCGCATACTCACCAGCCCGTGCTGGACCGGCATGACTAACGACGGCCGCGCCTACTCCGCTTGGTGCATGAACGTGGAGCGGCTAGTGCCTTGGCGTACGCTCACCGGCCGCCAATCGCTGTACCTCGACCACCAATGGTACCTCGACTTCGGCGAGCACATACCGACCTACAAGCCCAGGCTCGAGCCGCGCAAGACCGGCGACATCGTGAAAAGCCGGGTCGACGACCGCTCCCTGGTGTTGAACTACCTCACGCCGCACGGCAAGTGGAACATCCACTCCACCTACAAAGACAACCACCGCATGTTGATGCTGTCGCGCGGCATGGATCCGGTGTGGATCAACGACAGAGACGCCGAGAAGGTGGGAATCGAGGATAATGACTGGGTCGAGGTCTACAATGACAACGGCGTGGTGGTGACCCGCGCCAATGTCAGCCGCCGGATCCAGCCGGGCACTTGCATGTACTATCACGCGGTCGAGCGCACGGTGTACATCCCGAAATCGCAGGAGCGCGGCAAGCGCGCCGGCGGACACAACAGCCTGACGCGTGTCCGCATCAACCCGCTGTTTATGGCGGGCGGCTACGCTCAATTCACTTACGGCTTCAACTATTGGGGCCCCACCGGGATCATGACGCGCGATACCCATGTCGTCGTGCGCAAGATGGAGAAGCTGGAATGGTAGGTAGCCCCGCGACACATGAACATGAACATGAACATGAACATGAGCATGAAGTCGCGCCGGTGCGATTCGGCGCGCCGGCGGCAGTCAGCGCCGGAAAGTACGTGACCATCAACTACACGCTGCGCACCAACGGCGCGATCCGTCACATCCGCTCGGCGGTCTGGGGCGACGAGCCGCTGGCGTATCAGCACGGCAGCGGGCGGCTGCTGGCCGGCCTCGAACGAGCCCTCGAGGGCAAGGTGGAGGGCGAGCGCTTCGTGGTGACCCTGCCGCCCGAAGATGCTTACGGCGAGCGCGACAAGGCGTTACAGCAGCGGGTGCCTGTCGAGACGTTTGGTGGCGTAGAGCAAATTGAACCGGGGATGTGTTTTTTCGCGCAGAGCGATGACGACCGCCACGTGGAGAACGTGATGGTCACCGAGGTCGACGAAGATAACGGCTTCGTGGTGGTCGATACCAATCACCCACTCGCCGGGATGGCGCTTGAGTTCGAGGTCTGCGTGGTGTCCGTACGCGATACGCCGGCGATAGCGGGATCACCCGATCCAGTCATGGCCGGCATGGGCGACGGGCTTGCGTTGGCTAACGCGCGAGCAACGCTTGCGTCGCATGCGCGCAAGCCGGGCAACGGCGAAGCGCCGGAACCGCCCGCGCCCGGTACGGCCGGCGGGATCGGCAACGCATAGGCACGAAGCCATAAGTACGAAGCCATAAGCATAAGTACGAAGCCATAGGAACGAAGGAGAACTACACATGGACATCCGATCTCAAGTTTCGATGGTCTTTCACCTGGATAAGTGCATCGGCTGCCACACCTGCAGCATCGCGTGCAAGAACATCTGGACGGACCGCAAGGGTACCGAGTACATGTACTGGAACAACGTGGAGACCAAGCCGGGCACGGGGTACCCGACACGTTGGGAGGACCAGAACAAATACAAAGGCGGCTGGGTGGTCGACGGGAAGAAGGAGAAGAAGCTGCGGCTGCGCTTGCAGGGCAAGTGGGGAACGCTGGGCAACATCTTCTATAACCCCAATCTGCCCACGCTCGACGACTATTTCGAACCCTGGACCTACGACTACCAGAACCTGTTCAGCGCGCCTTTAACCGACAGCCAGCCGACCGCGCGCGCCATCTCGATGGTTACTGGCAAGTTCATGGACACCATCGAGGCGGGGCCGAACTGGGACGACGACCTGGGCGGCTCGCAGGTCTACGCAAACAACGATCCGAACCTCGACGGCGCCTCCGAGGAGGAAATGCGCCAGATAAACGAGATCAACAGTACCGTCTTCTTCTACCTGCCGCGTATCTGCAACCATTGTCTCAATCCGGGCTGCGTGGCGGCCTGCCCGCAAGGGGCGATCTATAAGCGCGGCGAGGACGGCATCGTGCTGGTCAGTCAGGAGCGATGCCGCGCTTGGCGCATGTGCATCTCGGGCTGCCCCTACAAGAAGACTTACTTCAACTGGTCGACCGGCAAGGCCGAGAAGTGCATCCTGTGCTATCCGCGCCTCGAAAGCGGGCAGCCTCCGGCGTGCTTCCACTCATGCGTGGGTCGTATCCGCTATATCGGCCTGGTGCTCTACGACGCAGATGAAATCGAGCAGGCGGCCAAGGCGCCGCAAGACCAGCTGGTGATGGCGCAGCGCAACATCATCAAGGACCCCTTCGACCCGGAGGTGATCGCGGCCGCCAAGGCCAGCGGGGTTCCCGATTCGAAGATCACCGCGGCACAACAGTCGCCCGTCTACCAGTTCGTCAAGAAGTGGGGACTCGCGCTGCCGCTGCATCCGGAGTTCCGCACCCTGCCCATGCTGTTCTACGTGCCGCCCCTGGGCCCGGTGCTCGCTAAAGTGGAAAACGGCGTGTACGACAACGTGGCCGCGGAGGCAAGACTGGGGCCGTTGATGAGTTCGCTCGAAAGGTCGCGCATACCGCTGCGCTATATGGCGAGCCTGTTGTCGGGAGGCAATGAAGAGATCATCCGCGACGTCTATCGCAAGCTGGTCGCGGTGCGCGTCTACATGCGCTCGAAGAAGGTCAAGGATATACCTGCGGAAGAGGTGGAAAGGGCGCTCGTCGAAGGCAAGACTACTCCGGCCGAGGTAGAGGCGATCTGGCGGCTCACCTCGCTGCCCACCTTCGAAGAGCGTTTCGTGGTTCCGCCTATGGAGCGCGATACTGCGGTCGAGTCTCTGTTTCCGGTGCTCGATCCGATCTCGCGCAACTACCCGGTTCGCAAAGGCGCGGTCGGTGTCGGCTTTCACACCGATCCCGCCAGAGGACCATGAGCGGCTTTTTGCATCGCGGAGCGCGAGACGGCAGTCGAGTATAAGTTTCCGGTGCTCGATCCGATCTCGCGCAACTACCCGACTCGCAAAGGCGCGAGTCGGTGTCGGCTGTCACACCAATCCAATAGGGGACCATGAGTCGCTTTTCGCACCGCGCAGAGGTCTTGTATTCGAACCGCGCCAAGGTCTTGGGGCTGTTCGCCGACATCCTCGATTATCCCGCCCCGGGACTGGCACGCAAAACGGCCGAATGCGCCGCGCTGATCGGCGCGGTGCAGCCGCAGGCGGCCGCCTTGCTGGAGAACTTCCGCGACTTCGCCGAGGAGAACTCGCTCGGCAGGCTTCAGGAGGTTTACAGCGGCTTTTTTGACCTGAACTCGATCTGCCATCCGTATGTGGGTTATCAGCTGTTCGGCGAGAACTACAAACGCAGCACCTTCCTGGTCGGGCTCAAGAAGAGCTATCGCGACGAGGGATTCGAAGCGTGCGCCACCGAAATTCCTGACCGGCTGTCGATCGTGCTGCGCTTCGCTGCCCAGAGCAAGGGCGAGGACGTCGACGCCCTGCTGAGCAAGGGGCTGCTGCCCGCGCTCGAGCGCATGACGACCAAACCCGAAACCGAGGGCCACCAACACGGATCGGCTGATATCGACGGCGACACCGGCATAGAGCGCGCGAAGCTCGACGAGCGCCAACAAACCAAGCAGCGCAGAGACCAGGCGCGCGAAGCAATCAATCAGCTCAAAGGCCAGAGCCAGGGCAGCGATGATCGCAAGCAGCTCAAAGGCGCGGGCCAGGGCAGCGATGTACTTGAAGGCGGCTTCCTGCTGGCGATGAGCGAAGATTACGACCCCGAGGACATCGAAAAACGCCAGCACCCCTACCATCAGGCGCTCGACGCGTTGCGTCTTTTGCTGCATGAAGGCATGACGAAGAAAGGCGCCGACCGCTCCGCCGAGCAGGAACGCGTTCTTGGCTGGACACGCGAGCGATTCAAGCTCGACGAAGACGAAACCATCATGGTGTCGGAGCTGCCCTGTTCCGATCCCGGCTGCCCGCCGGTCGAAACGCACGTCGTGTTCTGGACGCCAGCCGGGCGTCAACATTTCAAGGTTTACAAGCCACTCGCGGAGGTCGCCGCAGACGACCTGCTGGATTGGCGGGCGTTAGAGGCACAATCCGTGAATGACAGAGGCACATTCCAATGAGTGACATCTTCCTGTTTGCGGTTCTTCCGTACGTGGCGGTCGTGGTGGCGATCGCGGGCGGCGTCTACCGTTACCGGACCAACCGCTTCTCCTACTCCACTCTGTCCTCGCAGCTTCTGGAAAACCGCCGTCTGTTCTGGGGCTCGGTGCCTTGGCATTACGGAATCGTCGTCGTTTTGCTGGCGCACCTGGTAGGGTTCCTTATGCCCGGCATGTGGGCGAGTATCACATCGGCGCCGGCCGCCCTGTACACGATCGAGCTGGTGGGCTTTACGTTCGGGCTCGCCGCGCTGGTCGGGCTGTGCGTACTGATCGTGCGCCGCTACACGACAGAGCGCATCCTCGCCGTGACCAGCCCGATGGACGGGGTGCTGCTGCTAGCGCTGCTCGTGCAGGTGGCGCTCGGCTTCTGGGTTTCGCTGAACTACCGCTGGGGCGCCGACTGGTATGTAGACACGGCCGTACCGTGGCTTATCTCGCTGGTGGGCCTAAATCCCCAGACCCACTACGTCTCGTCTTTGCCCTGGGTGGTCAAGCTGCACATGCTCAACGGGTTCCTGGTGATCGCCCTGTTCCCGTTCTCGCGGCTGGTGCATCTGATAATGTTCCCGTTCTGGTACTTGTGGCGGCCCTATCAGCTCGTGATCAGAAACACCGCTGCCAGCAGGACGTCCACTCCGGGAAAGGCGCACTAACGCTTCGGAATGGGCGTCGTGATCGGAAACCGATCGCTGGTGCAGACCAAACTCTATTGATTTGTGCGAATAGCCTGACGTCGATATGCATGGCCCCCAGGAGCCAGTCCTGAGCGTCGCCGGCAGGCTTTCGCCAAGTTGGTCGGCTCCAGCGTTGTAGGTGTGTCCATGATCTCTCGCCCACATATCCTGGTCGAGAGTGGCTTCTAGGCCGGGAGCGTGATCGCGAGTGTTGTGGGCGGCCTCCGCTTTGCGATCGTCTTCGGCGTCCTTCTCTATAGCGTTTTCGAGCGAAGTGGATACCGGTTCGCGTGAAGAAAACGCGTCAAAACAAGAATTAGAGCCTGGGTTCTGATTCAATCAGAACCGAAAAGGCTCTGGTTCACCGGAGTCTGTGGGTTGGATGCACGTGGGGATGCGCGGGTAGGCCGGCGAATTTTTGCGCTCGGTGGAAACTCCCGATTCATGAACTGGCTGGCGAAAGGTGCTCGGGGCCTCTCACCGGCCTATTTCGCATTGGTCATGGCCACAGGGATAGTCTCCATTGCCTCGGACCGCGCGGGGTTCCGTACGATTGCCGCCGTCCTCCTGTGGCTGAACGCGGGGCAGTATCTTGTGCTCTGGATTCTCACGTCGTGGCGGCTCTTGCGCTACCGCCAATCGCTGGCTGACGACTTGACGGATCATCGGTCGGGGCCGGGATTCCTCTCGGCAGTGGCGGCCACGGGTGTAGTGGGAAATCAACTGATACTCGCTGGCGCCTATGACCTCGCCTTTGGGTTCTGGATTTTTGGTCTTTTCCTCTGGATCACCCTGACCTACGCGATTTTCACTAACCTGACGATCAAGGAGAACAAGCCGACGATCGATCAGGGGATTACCGGGGCGTGGTTGCTTGCAGTTGTCTCGACGCAATCAATCGCGCTCTTGAGCGCGCTCCTCGCGCGACATTTCGAGCAGCCCCTCCGTCTGCATATCAATTTCGTCGCCCTGACGATGTGGCTGTGGGGCGGGATGATGTACATCTCGATCATCTCGCTGATCTTCTATCGCTACATGTTTTTCAAGTTCTCGCCAGCCGATTTCGTGCCTTCGTACTGGATCAACATGGGAGCGATGGCGATCTCGACGCTCGCCGGCTCGCTCTTGATTGAGAATGCCGCGGATGCGTGGTTTCTTGAGACGCTGATCCCTTTTCTCAAGGGGTTCACGATCTTCTTTTGGGCGGCCGGAACCTGGTGGATCCCGATGCTCCTCATCCTGGGGGTTTGGCGGCATCTCTACAGGGGATTCCCGCTCAGTTACGATCCTTCGTATTGGAGTGCGGTCTTTCCGCTCGGTATGTACACCGTCTGCACCTTCGAGATGTCGCGCGCCATGAGTCTGGACTTTCTGCTCTTCATCCCTCGCGTGTTCGTTTACTTGGCCCTGCTGGCCTGGGCGACGGCCTTCTTTGGGCTCATCAAGAGCCTTGTCAGTAGTCTGATCCGGGACATGCAACCGGGCCTGGAATCCAATACCAGTCGCCCCAATTTTTGACTCACTGCGATTCCGGGGCGTTTAACGATTCCGTGGCGTTTAACATTGTGATTCCCGGTTTTCCTCTGATTCGCGAGGCGAAGGCGAAGATGCCGGCGGCGGTTGCGATCACACGGGACGATTAACGGCGGCGGACATTGCAGCGCGAACGCATGAAGGCGACGCGGCGCGGCGGATGCTGGCGTTGGCGTCTGTTGCTGCGAAAAGCCGCCGCCAGAACCATCCTTCGAGACGCATCACTTCGCGATGCTCCTCAGGACGAGGTCTCATATCAGACCCTCATGGTGAGGAGCGCGCCTTCGCGCGTCTCGAACCATGCGGCCTCGGGAGAGGCGGCACGAGTGAACCGGAAAACGCTTTAGTAGATGCAGCGCAGGTTGCAGCCGTCGTTAACCGGGATCCGCAGGCGCCGTTGGAGATTCACGGAGAAGGCGGCGTGCTGTATCTCAACGATGGACGTGAGCTGCTAGTCTTTCTGCAAAGTATGAGTGAAGTACCACAGGGTGCCGTTTAGCACCATCGCACCCAGGATATTGCCGATGGTGACCGGGATCTGATTCCACACCCACCAGTCGTAGAGGCTCACGTTGGCACCCGAGAGGATACCGCACGGGATGAGCCACATGTTGACCACGGTGTGCTCGAAGCCCAGCGCAAAGAATGTCCCTACCGGTATCCACATCAGCAGCGCCCGGCCCACAGTGCTGCGCGAGGCTTTGGACATGACGGACCCCAGGCTCACCAGCCAGTTACAAAGGACACCCATGCCAATGGCGGCGCACCAGCCAAGGGCGCCGTACTGGCTATACGAGACCTTGTGCTCGGCGGTGTGGGCGATGAGGGTGAGCATGGCGTTCGGCTTGACGGACCCCCCGTTGGTGAATGAGAACCAGAGCAGCCAGGCGAAGAATATGCCTCCGAGCAGGTTGCCCGCCAGAGTCCAGGTCCAGTTGCGAACCAACTGCAGCGGCGTGATCGTCCCGGCGTACATGCCGATGGGCATCGTCGCGAAGCTGCCGGTCGCCATCTCCAGGCCGAGGAAGCTCAGCGTGACGTAGCCAACCGGGAAGATAAGTCCGGCCGCGGCGAGCGGTACGCCAGCGGCGACCATGGCGAATACCACACTGGCTCCATAGGCCAGAAAGGGCGTGCATAAAAAGCCGCGAACGAGTAGGTGAATGATGCCGAATTTGGCTTTCTTGGCGGCATCCGCGGCCAGCGCCGCTCCCATCTCCGCTGGCGGCACTGTTTCGAGTACAATGCCGGCATTCGTATATTCGGCCATTTCGTTCCCCCTGTACTCGATTTTTCTGATCACCGCCATTTTGGCGGTGCCGACACCGCAAATTTATTGCACATGCATAGCAAATATATCGCACATGCATATCAAATACATGTTTATCGCGCAACCGGTCTCCGACAGGCCATTGGTTGGGGGCAGCGATCCGGAAGGTCGGGGCGGCAAAGCCCGCGGCCGATCAGATCGTCGAACACGCGGCGCCAGGCGTCGCTGCTCTCCCAGCTCCCTTCCGGATGCGCGGATCGATTATTTCGTCAACGCCGTAACCTGTTCGTTGAACCAGTCCAGATCGTGCTTCCAGCCGGCATTGTCCCGCGCGAGCTTTACCACCCGCTTCATGACGGCTTGCCCCTTCCGCACCGCAGCCAGCGCCTTGTCGGGATCATTGGATCGACGATACACCTCGGCAAGATGCCCATGGCTCACGGCAAGACTGCGCTGCCAGTCGGCGTTGCCGGGTTCGGCGGCCGCCAGCCGCTCGGCAATCGCCAGCCCTTCGTGGAAGGATTTCAGCGCCTCGGGCACATCGCCCTGCGCCTCCAGCACGTCGCCAATACGATCGTACGACACCGACAGATCGCGCTGCCAGCCGGCGTTGCCGGGGTCGGCGCGCGCCAGCCGGTCTCTGATCGCCAGCCCGTCACGGAAGGATTTCAGCGCCTCGGGCAGATTGCCCTGCGCCTCCAGCATGTCGCCGACACAATCGTACGACACCGACAGACCGCGCTGCCAGCCGGCGTTGCCGGGGTCGGCGCGCGCCAGCCGGTCTCTGATCGCCAGCCCGTCGCGGAAGGATTTCAGCGCCTCGGGCAGATTGCCCTGCGCCGTCAGCACGTCGCCGACCTTCTCGTACGACACCGACAGATCGCGCTGCCAGCCGGCGTTGCCGGGGTCGGCGCGCGCCAGCCGGTCGGCAATCGCGAGTTGGTCGCGGAAGGATTTCAGCGCCTCGGCCAGACTGCCCTGTGCCATCAGCACGTCGCCGATACGATCGTGCGACACCGACAGACCGCGCTGCCAGCCGGCGTTGTCGGGGTCGGCGCGCGCCAGCCGGTCTCTGATCGCCAGCCCGTCGTTGAAGGATTTCAGCGCCTCGGGCAGATTGCCCTGCGCCACCAGCACGTCGCCAACTTTGGCGTAGGACACCGACAGATCGCGCTGCCAGCCGGCGTTGCCGGGGTCGGCGCGCGCCAGCCGGTCGGCAATCGCGAGCTGGTCGCGGAAGGATTTCAACGCCTCGGGCAGATTGCCCTGCGCCACCAGCACGTCGCCGACACGATCGTGTGACACCGACAGCCCGCGCTGCCAGCCGGCATTGTCAGGGTCGGCGCGCGCCAGCCGGTCTCTGATCTCCAGCCCGTCGCGGAAGGACTTCAGCGCCTCGGGCAGATTGCCCTGCGCCACCAGCATGTCGCCGACACGATCGTAGGACACCGACAGCCCGCGCTGCCAGCCGGCATTGTCAGGGTCGGCGCGCGCCAGCCGGTCGGCAATCGCGAGCTGGTCGCGGAAGGATTTCAGCGCCTCGGGCAGATTGCCCTGCGCCACCAGCACCTCGCCGACACGATCGTAGGACGCCGACAGATCGCGCTGCCAGCCGGCGTTGCCGGAGTCGGCGTTCGCCAGCCGGTCGGCAATCGCGAGCCCGTCGCGGAAGGATTTCAGCGCCTCGGGCAGATTGCCCTGCGCCACCAGCACGTCGCCGACACGATCGTAGGACGCCGACAGATCGCGCTGCCAGCCGGCGTTGCCGGGGTCGGCGTGCGCCAGCCGGTCTCTGATCGCGAGCCCGTCGCGGAAGGATTTCAGCGCCTCGGGCAGATTGCCCTGTGCCACCAGCACGTCGCCGACACGATCGTAGGACACCGACAGACCGCGCTGCCAGCCGGCGTTGCCGGGGTCGGTGCGAAGCAATTGCTCGAACGCTCGTTCGGTCGAGTTCAAGACGATCAAGCGGGCATCGAGGGGGACGTGGTGTTCAATAGCGTCGTCGAGATTGAAGAGGAAACGCTCCGCCACACGTGCGCAGACAGAACTATCGGGGGTGTCAAGCAAACGACATATGTCTCGAGCTGCACTCGCCGGAGTGCCGGCCGGCGGCGCGATCACGGTATCGGCGAGCGCGCGCGTGGCGCCTTGCACCTCCGCCTCGCTCAACGATGAATCGCCATAGTGCTTGGCAGCGCGGATGTCGTCCTTGCTCGCCAGCAGGTGGACCATGGTTTCAGTAATGCGCAGCGGGTCGTCCGACGCCAGCGTCAGAAGGTGATCGGCGATCAACAGGTGCAGTTGCGGCTTCGAGAGACGCGGTGCCGCGAGGCGTGAGCGGGCGGCAGCCCGCATCTGGGCGTGGTTGAAATCCCATTGCGCGAGATCGCCACGCTGACGTATCTGACCGCGGAACAGACGACGCAGCGCGGCGAAGCGCAGTTCGTCCCAAGGCTCGCCGCTTACCGGGGGCAGCAATTGCCGAAAATCGCTCTCGCGCCATCCCGCCCGGCTCACGGCGATGAGGCCGATAAACGCCGGCGCAACGGCGGCGCCGAACAGTTCAGCCGCGCGATCGAACGTTGCGCGATAGAGGAGGGAAATATCCGCCGGCATGACGCCGACGGTGTCGAGCATCAAATTTCGGAGGCGTTCCGCCGGAGTGCCGGTATAGTCGCGCTGCATGCGGGCAAAATCATCGGCGTCGAGCAGGTTGAGCTCCTCGATGGCGAGCACCAGCCACAGCGGGTTGCCCCACGCGGGCACGCCCGCATGCTTCTTCGCGAGCAGCGCATCGATCACCGGCGGCTCGAACTTGCGGTGATAGCGATCGCATATGCCCTCGATGATGCCGCGCGCCTCGGCAGCGTCCAGCGGCGGCAGCGACAACGCTTCCATGCCTGGACGCTCGGCCAGCACTTTGGAGGCGCCGCCGGCAATGGCTGTTGCGACAAGCCGCGCGTTGGCCGGCCACAGCCGAGGCAGCCAGGTCAGCCTTCCGCGCGTGGCTTTTTTGAACTGGTCGAGCGCGTCGATCAGGACGACGACGCGCCGCTGTGACGCCATCCGCCCGAGCAGCGAGGCGAAGGCCGTTTCGACTGTCTCCGGGTCGACATTCTCGGGGAGGCCAACGTCGCCGGCGCCGAGCGCGCTGCCGAGTTCGTCGATCCAGCGCCGCAGCATTGCATCGACCGATGATGCCCGCGGGCTGGCGCCGGCGGCGTGCGCGAGAACAAAAGCGTCGGTGTCCTTCATGCGGCGAAGAAGTTCGCCGAACAGCGCGCTCTTGCCCGAACCCGGCTCGCCGGTGACGCAGATGCCCCACGGCGCGCCATCGTGCGCGGGGGAGAAACACAGGCTGGTGAGACGCGCAATGACCGCCTGCCTGCCAACGAAGCCGCGGGCGCGATCATCGGCAAAGTCTTCGAGCGCATTGCGCTCGGCCTGCATGTCCGCGAGCGTGCTGCTAATGTATACCGGACGCGATTGCCACATCGAGGGACCTCACTGAACGACTGATTTCATAGCATCGCCACAGCACCGCCATGGAGATTGGACAAATCCGGCAGCTTTGTCGCGACATCACTGCAAGCACGGCATTCACGGCGAATCCGCACTAACTGGCTGCACCGTTGGCACCGAAGGGCTTGCAAAGCAAAAAAGCCCACTCGGCGCAAGCCGCATAAGCGGGACATCTCTGAATCATTTCGGCGCGCCTGTCATTGTAATGGGGGCAACCGTTCGGTTATTAAGGTTGCCTTCCCCTCGCTATTGCTCCATCGAGCAATTTTTCCGCGTTTTCGATCGCCTGCCTGAAGGTTTCGGCTTCTTCCTCGAAAGACATTCCGACGATTGTGGAGTTCTTCAGATCGCGGATGCAGTTGTCGCGGAGAGTGGCAAGAGAAGCATCATCAAGGCGATGTCCGCTGCGGACATGCTTGATAAGCTTGGCTGCAAAATCCTGAAACGCGAGCGCGATCATGCCAGCCTGGGTCGCGCTGCGCTTCGCATTTTGGAGGATTTGTTTGTCATCCATCGCGTCTCTTCATCTGTTTGCGCCAATGGAGGAAGGCGCGCGCTTGCTGTTTGATTGTCCCTTTCGGAGCTATGGGCGAAAGTTGGTGAGGGCATGAAAGGGTAAGACGGCGTATCGTGGGGGTATTCGACGCCTCCACCTCTCCACCGAAGGAGTGATACGCCGTGACCGGGCCGCTCAAGGAGGTCTGGTCGGAGGAACATGGGCCGCCCTGGAGCACACGCTACCACTTTTGCGTTCCTCGACAACAGACTCATCGGTTACCGCTGGTCATCAGCCGCCTCATGCTTGCACGGATGACAGCCGTGGCTGGAATCGATGGTGAGCCCCACGTTCAATCGCGTTCCGGCACCAGGCCGTAATTGCCTTGATGTCGGGCCTTAGACGTGTGGCTGAATCTCCGACGAATGTCAGAAAGTCGCAAAGATTTTGTGTGGAGACACCGATCACCAGGGGGATTTCGGCAATCAGAGCCTCGGCAAGGACCGCTCGCAGTCCCCGGCCAAGTGCTTCTTCCCTGCCAAACTTATTGACGATCAGCAGATCGACACGTTCAAGCACCGCACGCTCGATCCATGCGTCGATGCGCGCGAAAGCGTCCGGATCAAGGCGACAACCCCTCGCTTCGTCACCACGGTCCAACGAGATCTTTATTTCGTCACCGCCCAATAGGTCCTTCACGTACATATCGCATCGACGTCGACCATGCCGGTGCGCGTTTGACTGGACGACGCCACCCAGCCGGTAACCTGAGGCGACCAGACCGGCTGCGCATTGAGCTATCAGAGCATCCCTGACAAGACCGTCATCATAAGCCACCACCCCGATCTGGCTCAGGCCAGGGTTTGCATGCTCGGCGGGAATTAGCAGAGCATGCTCACTCATGGCGCCACTCCATCGTTTCCTCTCCTCCATCAGTCGTTTCTTGATCGCTGCTCGGCGGCGTCATTCAGTCGCCGGCGCAGAGCCGCGGGCATATTTTTAAGTGCATATTTTTTGCGGAGCGGCGCCACGGTCCATCCCGCAGCGCGCTGCCTTATTTTACAGCGGGGTAGTCCACAGAACGGTACAGTGTACGCTGTGCGAGTGAAACCGACCTGAAGCGGTATGTCAAGTGCATCTATTTGTCGTGTCGGTAGCTCGTGATTTGTCGCCTGTTTGTAGCTCGTGAAGTGTCGTGTTTTTGGTTGCCCTGCGCCGATCGAGGCGAATGGAAACCTGGCGCGGTGGCCTGCCTGGATGGCTTTCCGTTCAGATCAACCGACCGCCGCACGAAAGATGCGCATATAGTTGCCACCCGCGATCTTTCCGGCCTCTTCCGGCGTGAAGCCGCCGCGCAGCATCGCCCCGACGAGGTGCACCCACTGCGAGTAGTCCTGCAGACTGCCGGGAGCAACCTGCTGGTCCGTGCCGACGCAAACGTGCTCAATGCCAACGACATCAACCATTTCTTTCAGGCCGTCGACGTATTTTCCAAGGCTGGGGAAGAAGTGCCAGATGCCGACCGCGCCGCCGGTCTCGGCGACCGCGCGCGCATGGTCGCGGCTGATCTGCCGCGCCGTGAGCGGCGTCGGGCCCATCGCTGGAGACCCGGAAAGCGCGGTGTGCGACAACAGCAGCGGCTTGGTCGCGACGTTGGCCGCCTGCTTGACCGTGTCCTCGGTCGCATGCGCGACGTCGCAGACAAATCCCAGCCGATGGCAAGCGCGGATCGCCTCCGCGCCATACGAAGTGAGCCCCTTATGCGTAACTATCCCCGTCTGGAAGTCGCCGATGTCGTTCGGCGTGTAGTGGACGAGCTGAACGTGCCGGACCCCCCGCTGATGCGCCTGCTCAAGCCGCTCGAGCTTCCCCTCAAGGAAGTCAAGCCCTTCCACGTCACCCACTATGGAGGGTTGCCCCTCTTGATGTGCAGTCTCCAGATCGGCCGCCGAGAGGGCGCGACGCAGGCCGTGGTGCGCGACCATCTCATCCACCCAATCGAGGCGCTCAAGATGATACTTGTAGAGCTCGCCCGGCCCGGGCGTGCGCAGCGCACCGAGGACGCCGGCCGCGTTCCTGCCGAGGATCGGGCCGTCCGGCACGTCAGCGAGGCACGCGACGGCCAATGATCCCGCCCGCATGCCCTTTGCAAGGTCATCATTGGGAGGCGCCCGAGTTAAAATACCGGTCGTTCCCCCGTGGGTATGGACATCGACGGAGATGGATTTCCGCAGCACCTGCAGCGCGGCGGAGGTATTTTCTGCCGTCTGGGCAGCGGCGGTGGAACCCGCTGGTGCCAAACCGCGGGCAAGCATCGTGCCGACCGAAGCCAGCATCGTGCTCCACATCCACTGTCGGCGTGAGAGCGCGTGTCCGTGACATGCAAAGTGACCACAGCAGTCCATCCCGCCCTCCCGAGAATAAGTCGGCGCCTTGGCTGCCGTCTTGACCGGGCGATTGAACCTCAGGGCGCCCCATGGTTCAAGCCCATGGCGCCGCCGCCGGAACAACGCCAACCATCCCACGCGCAATAGTGCAGACGTCAGGGTTGGCCAGCCGATGCCTTGATGAAGTCGACGAACGCCCGAAGCGGCGCGGGCAAGAGACGACGTCCGGGGTAATAGAGAAACGGCCCCGAGAAGTGCTGCCACCATGGTTCGAGAATGGGTTCGAGTGCCCCGCGGTCCAGATGCGGGCGCAGCCAATCTTCGAACAAATAGATGATGCCGGTACCGGCGATCGCGGCGTCGATGGCGAGATCGGTCGCCCCTCCGGCCCGCACAATCAATGGACCGGTCGGATCGACCCGCACCACCTCACCGTCGCGCTCAAATTCCCAGGGCGTCGTCATCGTGCCGCTGGGAAAACGGCCGCGCAGGCAAGCATGCCCGAGCAGCTCGCGCGGGTGTTGCGGCCTGCCATGACGATCAAGGTAGACCGAGGCGGCAGCGGCGGCGAAGCTCTGCACGCGCGGCCCGATCGGCACCGCGATCATGTCCTGTTCCAGCCGTTCTTCGTAACGGATGCCGGCGTCGCAACCGCTCGCCAGTACGTCGACAAAGCTTTCCTCGGTAATCACCTCCAACCGAATGTCTGGATAGGCGGCGAGGAATCGCGGAACGATGCCGGGCAGCACCAGCCGGGCAGCGCTTACCGGCACATTGAGGCGCAGCGAACCCGCCGGTCTGTCGCGAAAGCCATTCACCACGTCGATGGCCGCCTCGACCTCCCTCAGTGCCGGACCCAGCCGCTCCAGCAGACGCTCGCCAGCCTCGGTGGGCGCAACGCTGCGCGTCGTCCGGTTGAGCAACCTCACACCGAGCTGAGCCTCCAGGCGACGCACGGCCTCGCTAAGGCCAGACGCGCTGCTGCCAATGGCGCGCGCGCCATCCCGAAAACCCCTGGCCCGCGCCACCGCCACGAAGGCGTTCAGATCACTCAGATCGATTTTCACTGTTCGTTATCCCGCACAGCCCGTACGGATTGTACCAGATTATCGCCAGCCAAGGCGACGGCTATCTGTGCGTCGTCTTGAAAGGAGATCGATCATGTCCAGCATCGACAAGTCCGGTACCTTCGCCCTCGGCGACCGCACCGTGAAGCGGCTCGGCTACGGAGCTATGCAACTGGCGGGGCCCGGCGTGTTCGGCCCGCCCAGCGACCTTGACGCGGCATTGGCCGTGCTGCGCGAGGCCGTCGCTTCCGGGGTGGATCATATCGACACCAGTGATTTCTACGGTCCGCACGTCACCAACCAGATCGTCCGCGAAGCACTGCACCCTTACCCCGATGGCCTCGTCATCGTCACCAAGGTCGGCGCCCGGCGCGGCGCGGATAAATCCTGGATTCCGGCCTTGTCGCGCGAGGAACTGACTCAGGCGGTGCACGACAATCTCCGCAATCTCGGCCTCGATGTGCTCGACGTGGTCAATCTCCGCAGCATGCTCAACCCGCACCACCCCGTCGAGGGATCGATCGAGGCGCCCCTCACCGTGCTGGCCGATCTTCAGCGCCAAGGCCTCGTGCGGCACATCGGCCTCAGCAACGTCACGGCGGCGCAGATTGCGCAAGGACGACGGATCTGCGAGATCGTTTGCGTGCAGAATTACTACAACGTGGCGCATCGCGACGACGACGTCATGATCGACGACCTTGCCCGTGACGGCATCGCCTATGTACCGTTCTTTCCACTCGGTGGGTTCAACCCGCTGCAGTCTTCGACGCTGTCCGACGTGGCGCAGCGCCTCGGCGCAACCCCCATGCAGGTCGCGCTCGCCTGGCTGCTTCGTCGCTCGCCCAACATCCTGCCGATCCCCGGCACCTCGTCCGTCGCACACTTGCGGGAGAATCTCGCTGCGGCAGAGTGCGCGCTACCGGATGATTCGATCAACGAACTGGACCATGTGGCGAGTATCCTCCCCGCGTGACGGGGTACGAAACTCGTGGTGTCCGATTTGTTTCACAACGTCCTCGCTCATTGCGTAGCGGGCGTGTCCCACGCGCGCCCCGAACTTGACGGTGGACAGTTCGCTTCGGTATAGCCATCAACAGCCCCTGGGCCGGGAAGCCCCGGATGGAATGTTCCTTGCTTCCACGAGTTCCGGCTGCAATGGATATCCGTAGCCCTTATGGAGGCGATCGCGAGATCTGAGAAATGAGTCAACTCATTGTCCGTGCCGGGGACTTCACGTTCCAGGCTCGTTTCGAGGAACAGCAGGCGCCGAAGACCTGCGCCGCCTTCCGCCGGGCCATGCCGTTCGAGAGCCAGGCCATTCACGTCCGCTGGAGCGGCGAGGGGGTCTGGATGCCGCTCGGCGATCTCGATTTCGGCGTGTCGTACGAGAACCACACCAGCTATCCCGCGCCGGGCCAGATCATTCTTTATCCCGGTGGCATTAGCGAAACGGAAATTCTGCTGGCCTATGGCGGCGTGCATTTCGCCAGCAAGATGGGCCAGCTTGCGGGCAATCACTTCATAACGCTGACGTCGGGTCTCGAGCATCTACCCGCGTTCGGCAAGACCGTGCTCTGGAAGGGCGCGCAGAAGATCCGCTTCGAGGCCGCCTGAATGCCTGGGCCACCGATGGCTGAGGCTGGGTACCCGCGCGATCTCCGTGGCTATGGCCGCAACCCGCCTGATCCGCGCTGGCCCGGCGATGCACGGGTCGCGGTGCAGTTCGTGGTCAATTTCGAAGAGGGCGGTGAAAACAACATTTTGCACGGGGATCGGGCGTCGGAAGCATTCCTGTCTGACGTATTGGGGGCGCAACCCTGGCCGGGACAACGCCACGCCAATATTGAATCGATGTTCGAATATGGTTCGCGCGCCGGTTTCTGGCGGCTGTGGCGGTTGTTCACCGGGCGCAAATTGCCGGTGACGGTATTTGGTGTCGCGACCGCATTGAAACGAAATCCTGAAATTGTCGCGGCGATGAAGGAGGCCGGCTGGGACATCGCCAGCCACAGTCTGAAATGGGTCGAACACAAGGACATGTCCGAGGCGGAGGAACGGGTGGAGATCGCTGACGCGATCCGCGTTCATACGGAAGTAACCGGGCAACGCCCGCTCGGCTGGTACACCGGCCGCACCTCCATCAACACGGTGAAACTGGTAATGGAAGCCGGTGGTTTCATGTATTCGTGCGATTCCTATGCCGATGATCTGCCATACTGGATCAAGGGGCCGGCTGGACCTCATCTGATCATTCCCTACAGTCTCGATGCCAACGATATGCGGTTTGTCAACGCGCAAGGGTTTGGCGGCGGCGACCAGTTCTTTGGCTATCTCAGGGATAGTTTCGACATGCTCTATGCGGAGGGTGCGACGTCGCCCAAGATGATGTCGGTGGGCCTGCATTGCCGCGTGGTCGGAAGGCCCGGCCGCGCCGCCGCGCTGGCGCGGTTTCTCGATTATGTCATGAACCATGATCGGGTTTGGGTGCCGACCCGGCTGCAGATCGCGCAGCATTGGCATGCCAATCTCGCGTATCTTGCCGCGAGTATCGTATAGTTCGGTAGATAAGCCGCCTTGTCCATGCCTGTCTGCATCACCATGAAAGAGCGGAAGCGATGAACGCTGAAGTTGCCGGACAAAAGGATTGCTTGCTCGGCAGGACGATTGTGAGACGGATCGATCGGCTTGCCGCGATTTCCGCGGATCCGGAGTGCCTGGAACGAATCTTTCTCAGCCCCGAACATCGCGCCGCCGCCGATCAGCTTTTGGGCTGGATGCGCGAGGCCGGCATGAACGCACGCCTCGATGCGATCGGAAATGTCTGCGGCCGCTATGAAGGCGATCGTCCGGGGCTCCCCTGTTTGATGCTGGGGTCACATTACGACACCGTGCGCGACGCCGGTCGATGGGATGGCCCGCTCGGACTGATCACGGCGATTTCCTGTGTCGACGATCTGCACCGAAGAAAGCTCCGCCTGCCATTTGCCGTTGAAGTTACCGGGTTCGCTGACGAGGAGGGGGTCCGGTTCGCATCGACCTTGCTCGGCAGCCGCGCCGTGGCCGGTACATTCGATGAGGGTGCATTCGCGGCGAAGGACGAGGCCGGGCTATCGATGCATGACGCCCTGATCCAGTTCGGCCTCGATCCCCGGCACATCGGGGCTGCCGCGCGCGTCGGCCGCGATCTGCATGGCTATGTCGAGCTCCACATCGAGCAAGGGCCGGTGCTCGAGAAGGAAAACCTGCCGGTCGGGGTGGTCACGGCGATATCGGGCGCCACGCGGCTTGCCGTGGCGCTGACCGGTATGGCTGGTCACGCCGGAACAGTTCCCATGGCGTTGCGGCGCGACGCGCTGGCAGGTGCCGCGGAATGCATTGGCGCCATCGAGGAAATTTGCCGGACCGCTCGGGGCGGCCTGGTCGGAACGGTCGGATACATCGACGCGGTACCCGGCGCAACCAATGTCATTCCGGGGCAAGCGTCCTTCTCCATCGATATGCGGGCGCCTACCGACATGGCTCGCAAGCAGGCGGTGTCCGATGTGGTCCGGCGCATTGAGGCGATCGCCGGGCAGCGGCAGCTGACGCTGCAGATCGACGTGACGCACGAGAACCGTACGGTGCCTTGCGCGCCCTGGCTCAGGGACCAGATTTCTGCAGCCATCGAAGGCGAGGGTTATCGCGTCTTTGAATTGCCGAGCGGAGCCGGGCATGACGGCATGGCGATGATTGATATTGCCGACGTCGGCATGATCTTCGTGCGATGCCGCGGCGGCATCAGTCACCATCCCGACGAGCATGTCGACCTCGTCGATGCCGATGCGGGGGCACGGGTGTTGCTGCGGCTGATTGAAAGTTTTCGTCCGCGCGATCGCTAAGCAATCAGCACTTCTGGCGCAAAAGACCCGGATCGGACATCACGCTCAACCGGTCTGGGGCCGGTTCGGAACGTCGCGCGCGTCCATATTGAGTTCAGCGACGTCCATAATTCGCTGTCGGAGCGCAAGGCGGACAAGCTCGATATCCGAACTCACGCCAAGCTTGCCCTTGATTAGATACCGCGTATTGGCCACCGTCTTGGGACTGACGTGGAGTATCTCGGCGATGTTTTCCGTTGTTTGTTCTGCAAGCAGCATACGCAGGATCTCAAACTCGCGCGGCGTCAGAATCTCGATGGCAGCGGCCTCGCCGGCGACATGGCTGAGCGCCAGTTCGTGATCGATATCCGTGCTCGTTGCGGTCCGGCCGCGCAGCACCTCGAATATGGCTCGCAGCAGTTCCTCGGGTGGACTGCTCTTGGTGACGTAACCTTTGGCCCCGGCACGGATGGCCTGCACGGCATACGTTGCATTCAGATGCATGGTGAATACCAGAATGCGCGCAGCAGGGTCCCATTGCCGGATTCGTTTGATGGTTTCAAAGCCACCGAGACCGAGCATCGTCAGATCCGTGATGACGATGTCAGGCCGCGTCTCCTTGAACAGCCGATAGGCCGTGGCACCGTCGGCCGCTTCCGCCACGACACGCAATCGCGGTTGCTTCTGCAACAGCGAACGATATCCCTCCCGGACGATCGCGTGATCGTCGACAAGCAGGATCGTCGCCCGATCGTCCTTCATGCCTCACACCTCGCATCCATCTCGTGGCTCGTCGTCAGCGGTGTCGGAATGATTGCACGCAGAACGAGGCCGGCCGGGGAACGGGCCTCAAAGCTCAACCGCCCACCCAATTCAGCTACGCGTTCGCGCATCCCGAGCAGTCCCATGCCGGATTTGGCCGCAACGTCGATGCTGGTGCCTTTGCCGTCGTCCTCGACGGTCAATTCGATGGCGCTGGCGTCAAGGTTCGGCGCCGCGGCCGCGGATTGGTGCCGCTGCAGCCGGAGCGTGACCCGTGTGGCCTCGGCATGCTTGGCGGCATTGGTGATGGCCTCCTGCGCGATGCGATAGAGACTTGCGCCGAACATCGATGGCAAGCTCTCGAAATTGCCGCACAATTCGATGTCGAAGCGGGTGCGGCCGCGGCTGCGGCCATTCCATCCGGCCACGAGGCCCTCAAGACTCGACGCGAGCCCGAACTCATCGACGTCAGGCGGGCGCAGCCTGACCAGCGTACCGCGCAACGCATCCATCATGACGGCTGCGATTCTCGCGATGCTCTGGCACTCGGGCAGGAGCGTGGGGCATTCCTGCCGCGCGGTCTGCCCGACGGAAGTTGCGACCGCACTGATCGCGGCCAGACATTGACCGAATTCATCGTGAAGCTCGCGCGCCAGGTGCCGGCGCTCCTCGTCCTGAACCGCGATCAGCTGTTGCGTCAACGCATTTCGTTCGCGGAGAGCCAGGTCGAGACTTTCCGCGAGGTGGTTGAAGACATCGGGGGATCGAAGAAAGTTCGGCCAGGTTGAACGGCGGCAAGCGCGTTGTGAAATCGTTCGCGGCAAGGCGTTCAAGGCCGGCGCGGATCACCTGCGTCGGGCGCAGGGCTCGAGCGAGCGCGAGGTAAATCAGAACACAGAGGCCGACGAGGGTGATTGCGACCACGGTAAGCAACCGGGTGGTTTCGCGCCAGGCCTGCGCGATAAGGTGTCCCGGATCGACCGTGACCACGGCATCGCCCTGCAGTTTATCGCGGAAGAAAATTTGCCGCACAATCTCTCGACCAGGATTGAACAGGGTCCGGTACAGGCTCGCGAAGAGTTTTGGCGCGTCGTCCTGGTCCGGTGGCGTTCCGCTGCAAAAACGTTGCAGCGTGTCGCCATTCCTCGCGCGATAGGCGATGCAGAGGCCAGGACTCATGAGCGGTGTCGCGACATCCTGAAGGTCGGGAAACTGGCTGAAATGGCTATTCCCCCAGTGGATGCGGTCCTGCTGGATCTGTAAATTCCTGGCGACGATATCGACGATCCAGCCGGCATTGGAGCGGGCCGCCCTGTCGGTTTCGTACAGAACATAGGCCGCGGCCGCGGCGAAGCAGCATGCCGACAGCACGACGACGCGAAGCGCGAGCCGGAGCTTGAGATCAGTCATTCGTAAAATGCGCATGGCGAACTGCCCGTACAGATGATCGGCGAAGGGCCGCCGGGTGCCATTAAGCGGCAGAACCGCTGCGATGAAAAGCGCCGACCGGAAAAGTCGGGCAAATTGCCCGGTTATTGCCGGGTGGGGGGCCATTCCGGAGGTGGTCCGATCTGGCCTATCACGTTGTTGACGTGCCGGTGGCCCGGCGCTCTGCTCGGGAGGTTTCCATGCGTGAATTTTTTGACTATGCGACAAGGGTCGCATTGTTCGGCTCAATGCTGGCCGTCCTGCTGGTCGCGCCGGCCGCACGGGCCGGTGCACCGGCGCCGGTTAAGCTCGCGGTATTCGAGTTCGAACTGGAGGATTTCAGCGGCGGAGCTTCAGTCCTGCCAGCGAACCCCTCCGATCTCGAACAATTGAAGCATGTTACGAATGAGGCGCGCCGGTTGATCGCGGAGTCGGGGCGCTACACCGTGGTCGATGTCAGTGGCGCGGACACGGAGGCTGTGAAGACACATTCGCTGCGAAATTGTGATGGTTGCGACGCCGCCATCGCATTGAAATTCGGTGCCCAACAATCCCTGGTGGGTTTCGTGACGAGAATCAGCCGGATGGAGTACACGGTTCGGTTCGAGATCCGCGACGCCCGGACCGGTGCCGTCGTCTTCAATCAGCAGACCGGTCTTCGCATGGGCGCCATCGAATCCTGGAATCGCGGAGCCGCTTGGCTGATCAAGAACAGGTTGCTGCAGAGCCCTGATTAGCAACCACCGCGGGGCTGGGTTCGCCGTTTATGGGTTCAGGCCGGACTTACAGACCCGCGCTCGATTCGAAAGGCGCGCGACAGCAAATCGACGACATGCACCTCGTTGGATTCCGCGACGAGGATGGAAATGCCCTCGGTCTTGAGGTTCGCCAGCACTTCACCCAATCGCCGCGCCAGCGCGGGCGCCAGCCCCTCGAATGGCTCGTCCAGGAGCAGCATGCGCCTTCCCGCCATCAGCGCCCGCGCGAGGGCGACCATCTTCTGCTGACCGCCCGACAATTCAAGCGAGGATCGGGCACGGAATTGGGCGACCTCGGGCATGAGCCCGAAAATCCAGTCGAGACGCCGGTCGGCGTCGCGCATTTTGAGCGATAGCGCGGGCAGGCGGACATTCTCCTCGACCGTGAATTCCGGCACCAGCCGGCGATCTTCGGGCATGTAGCCGATGCCGTGCGCGACACGCAGATGCGGCGGCAGCTTCAACAGGTCGACCTGACCGAGTTCGGCTACGCCGGTGGCCGGAATGGCGCCCATGATGGCACGGAACAGCGTGGTCTTCCCCGAACCGTTGCGGCCGATAAGCCCGCAGATATCGCCTTCTTGGAGCGCGAATGAGGCGCTGCGGATGATCGGAACAGGTCCGATCGACACGTTGAGGTCGGACACCCTAAACATCGGCGACGCTGCCGGCAGCACCCTTCGCCTTGGGGCCGCTGATCAACGCCTGAACGCGGGCATCGGCCAGCGTTGCGGCCGGCGTGCCGTCGGCGATCACGGTGCCGTCGTAGAATGCCAGTACACGTTCGGCGAAGCGCTCCACGATCTCCATGTCGTGCTCGACGAAAAGCACGGTGATCCTGCGGCTGCGCAATGCCGACATGACGACCTGCATCAGGTCGAATTTCTCCTCAATCGAGATGCCGCTGGTCGGTTCGTCGAGCAGCAGCAAGCGCGGGGATCCTGCGACCGCCATGCCGATGTCCAGCAGCTTGCGCACGCCCTGCGGCAATGTGGCCGCGAGTGTATCGCGGTAACGCCCGATCGCGAACAGGTCGAGCAATATTTCGGCCTCTGCGACCGCTTCCCGCGAGCGCAGCGGCGTGCATACGTGGCCTATGAAATGTTTCGGCGCATGGCCGATCGCAGCCGCGACGCAGATGTTATCGAATGCCGTCAGCGAGGGAAATATTTGCGCCACCTGAAACGAGCGCGAGATGCCCATTGCCTTGATGGTGCGGGAAGGCAAGCCGGTGATGTCGCGCTCCTCGAAGTGGATCGCGCCGTGGGTCGGCCGCAGGTGGCCGGTCACCATGTTGATGAAGGTGGTCTTGCCGGCGCCGTTGGAGCCGATCACGCCGACCGTCTGCTGCGCTGGGAAGCTGACGGTAATATCGCGCGCGGCGATCAACGAGCCGAAACGCTTGCCGAGGTCCCGGACGGAAAGGATGGGCGCGCTCATGGTGCCTCGACCCTGCGGCGCCGGCGCAGGTGCGTGATCAACGAGCCCAGCCCCTGCGGCAGGAATAGAATGGTCAACAGCAGCACCGAGCCGAGCAGCATCTGCCAAAGCTGCGGGAGTATGGCGAAGGCGAACGAGCGCACCGATTCAAACAGCAGCGATCCGACGAACGCCGCGCCGACCGAGCCGGCGCCCGCCAGGATGGTGATAAACACGAATTCGCCGGAGGTCGTCCAATAGGACATGTTGGGATCGACATGGCCTACCGCCAGGGCGGCGAGCGCGCCGCCCACGCCACCCAGCAAGCCGCTGATCACGAGCTTGGTATGGATCAGCCGCGACACCGACAGGCCGAGAAATTCGACGCGTATTTCATTGTCGCGCACCGGAACCGCGAGCGCGCCGGCCACCGAGCGGAAGTAGGCGTCGACCAGGAAGGCCGCAATCGCGCAGACGGCGAGCACCAGCCAGTAGAGTGCCACCAGCAGCCCATCCTGGTGCGGCGCGTAGCCAAAAAAGGTCGGTACGATCACGCTGAAGCCATCGGTCGAGCCGAGCGACCCGGTCTTTAC
>Ga0208849_1000517_pt1 | contig 35779 bp, 41 predicted proteins | sample NGESurdeep072012_10_FD_184470 | JGI IMG/M metagenome (GOLD analysis project Ga0208849, IMG submission 184470) | Arctic peat soil microbial communities from Barrow, Alaska - NGEE Surface sample 53-3 deep-072012 (SPAdes) | ecosystem: Environmental > Terrestrial > Soil > Wetlands > Peat ... | reverse complement strand
AATGTTCAGTATTACCGGGTGCTGCGCAAACTGCACACGGCCGGAACCTTCAACCAGATCGCCACCGCCTACACCACCGCCTACAGCGATTCCAGCGGACTTTCGAACACCACTTACGACTATGAGATCGAAGCCGTGAACGCGGCCGGCGCCGGCGCACCCTCCGCCACCCAGACCATCACCACCAACGCCAATTTCAATTGAGGCGGCCGGCCGTCTGCGAACGACAGCGCAGAATATTCACCACCGAGACACGGAGGACACAGAGAATGTTTTCGGCGCGCAGCGCCATCGTGTCCTCCCTGTCCTCCTTGTCCTCCGTGTCTCCGTGGTGAAACCCTTTCCCGACGACCGGCACACCCTCCGCCACCCAGACCATCACCACAAACGCCTATTTCAACTGAAGCGGGCGGCGCCTCCCCTGCGAAGCGGGTGAGGGGCGCGCGCGACATCGCAGAATATTCACCACGGAGACACGGAGGACACAGAGAATGTTTTCGGCGCGCAGCGCCATCGTGTCCTCCTTGCCTCCTTGCCTCCTTGTCCTCCGTGTCCTCCGTGTCTCCGTGGTGAAACCCTTTCCCGAGAATCTGCGCAAAGAACGCGCCGGCGAACGCAATCGACATGCGGTTCCCCGCACGCTGCCGCAGCAAGTTTGGAGAATGGCTTATGATCCTGATGCTCGCGCCCGCCGCGAACATGACCTTTGCGTCGATGCCTTCCGGCTCGACCTATGTGTCGAATTCCTTCGGGCTGATCCAGATTGCCAACAATTCCGCCGCCGACCAGCTCGCGCTGGCCGCCGCCGGCTGCGAGACGCTGACGCCGCTCCCCGGCGGCACAACGACCGCGCAGAACGGCGCCGCCTACGCCGTGCAGAACGCCGACCAGAACAACCAGATCCTGTTCACCAACGCATCGCCGGTGGGCGTCACGCTGCCGGGCGCCATGCCGGTTGGCTTCATGGTCGCGCTGTTCCAGATCGGCGCCGGACAGGTGACGGCGAGCGCCGGCGCCGGCGCGAGCGTGGTAACGCCCAACATCGCCGCCACGCCGAACCAGTATTCCTCGCTGCTGTGCATCGTGGTGACCAACACCACCGGAACGAACGCGCAGTGGGATGTCATTGCCGGCGCAATCCAGAGCGGCGGACTGATCGGCGCAACAACGCTCGCCACCCTGTATTCGCAGGACTCGAGCGCACATTATGCGCAGTACACCATCGCGCAGGTGTTTTCGGACGGCACGCCCGCCAATGACGGCGTCTGGCTGAAAACGGGGACGGGCAACGGTTCGGGCAACTGGACGCAAGAGGCGTCGGTGACGCTGGCTGGCCTTGCATCGCAGGTTGCGTCGAACACCACCAATATTGCAGCAAATACCGCGGCGCTTGTTGTAGACGGGGCGGTGTTGAGCGCGCTGCAATACACGCTGAGCCCCAATGGCACGTCGGCATTGCCGAACATTGACGCCGGCGGCGGTCTTTGGTGGCTGAATTTTCTGCTCGACAAGAACCGCAAAGTCCTGCGCGGCCAGAAAAACGACGGCTCGATCTGGGCCGCGCAGGGTGGTTCTTCGCTGGTCAAAATCGTGGCGCAGGTTCAGAGCGGCGGTGGAGTCGGAATAACCGGTATCACGCTGGTAACCGCGTCCGACGCGATCCTGCCGAATGTCGATGCCGGCGGCGGGTTGTGGTGGCTGAATTTTGTGCTCGACGCCAATCGCAAGATAGTCTTCGGGCAGAAAAGCGATGGATCGTTCTGGGAAGCGCAGGGCGGTTCGGCTTTGGCGCAAATTTCCGGCGCCGCCGCATCGGCGCCGACCTACAGCACCGACACGAATTACGTCGGTCCCGCCAACCCGCACACGAATGGCGTCTACGGCACGCTGACCAACGCTCCATCAAACGCAAGTCTGCTCGACATGCACATCGGTATCGGCCAGTCGTGGGACCAGGGCGAGAACAGCGCGGCCTTTGACGCGACGTTCACCACTGCGCCGCTCGATGGCGCGAATTGCCTGATGCCGAATCCCGGCCCGGTGCCATGGGGATCGACCATCACCAGCTTCGCCAACCTTTATGAGCACAGCGCCAGCCCGACCATCGAGACCTGGTGCTCGCGCGCCGGTCATGCGATTCAGAGCGGCTTCACAACCGCCAGCGTCACCGGCCCGAAGCAGCTCTTCGCTATCGCCGCGCGCGGCGGCACGCCCTACATCGGCATCAAGCGCGGCACGCTCACCTACGGCCAGCTCCTGTCGTACGTGTCGCAGTGTCTGACGATCGCGAAGAACAGCGGCCTCACCTTGCGCGTGCGGTCCATCGTCATGCTGCACGGCCAGAGCGATTCCACGGCGACCCTGCGCGACGAATACGCCAACGATATGGTCGCTTTGCGCCGCGATCTCGACGCGGATATCCGAACCATCACCGGCCAGAGCGAGCCGCTGCGGCTGATCACCAATCAATGCTGCGACGAAACGGTCACCGCGAACGGAGTCGATCCCAATGCCTCGCTGGCGCAGTTCGACGTGATGGACATCGACCAGGCGAATTGCCTGACTTCACACCCCGCGTATTGCATCGGGCCGCAGGATAATGCTGGCGGCCCAAACGCCGGCGGCCACTGGATGGCGATGGGCTACGTGCAGATTGGCGAGCATGTCGGTCATTCGATCCTGCGCGGAATTTATGGCGCGGCGCACAAACCGCGCCGACTTTTGCGCGCCGCGCAGGGCGCGTATTGGTCGTCAAAGTCTCCTTACAAAATCCAGCTCCTCTACAACGGCCCGGTCTGCATCGACACCTCCAATGTGGTGGTCGATAACACGCAACTCGCGGCGTACGGGTTCGAAATCAGCGACGGCTCCGGTTCTCCGCCGACAATCAGCGGCGTGACGCAGAATGCCCCTATCACGTCGGTCGTGATTTCCGGCAGCACGGTCACCATCGGCACTGGCAATCAGGGCGAGGCGGTGGTGATCGTCTACAGCGGCGTCACATACGGAATCAATGTCGATGGCTTGATGACCGGCACGGTGATCGCGGCTGGGTTTGCCGCAGCGATCCCGGGCGCGACGGCCATCGGCGGCGTGCTGACATTGCCTGGCGCGCCAACCAGCGCTCTCGCATACTCCAACAAGCTGCTGGTCACGCTTTCGGCCGAGCCTTCGAGCGCGCCGTGCCTGCGCTACGCCTGCCAGGCGACCGGGGCCAATGGTGTCGGCAACCAGACCGGGCAACGCGGCGTCATCCGCTCGCCGTATTCCTTCGCGCTGTCGGCCATCGCGCGCGGCAACGTGACGTTTGGATCAAACCCGACGAACGGCGATACAGTGACGGTGAATGGCGTCGCCATTACCTTCGTCACCTCCGGCGCGACCGGCAACCAGGTGAACATTGGCGGCAGCGCTGCGGCAACGGCGCTGGCGCTCTACACTTTCCTTGCGGCGCAGACCGCGAATGCGAGCCTCAACGTCGCGCGTTATGCGATGGATGCGACTGGCTCTGTGGTTTTGATTTATGCCGGCGTGGCGACGGGCCTGACGCTCGCGAAAAGTTCAACCGCGATGACCGTGCTCGTGCCGGCTGCAATCCCGCTCTACGACTGGGCGCTCGCGCAGCGCGTCGATCTTCCACCTATTTGAGGCAACAGGAGTCTCTATGCCCCCCACCGAAGTGAACTGCACGGCCGAAGCGAGCTGGCTGACCAACGCGCTGACGGCCATCGAGAATCCGACCCAGCTCGACCGGCAGGCGACGATCAAGTCCTGCGTCGATCTCGTAAGCTGGCTGCGCGCCGATACCTGCTACCAGAATGCCGGCGCGAACATCGGCTGGCGCGACCGTGTGTCAGGCGCGCTGTTCGAACAGGCGTCCGGGACCTATCCAACCGCGCAGACGATTTCGAACCTCAACAGCGAACCCGCGCTGGTTTATGCCTCCGGCGGTGCCGTCCTTACAGACAATGGCGCGAATCTGTTCCCGAACGGAAATGTCAACTTCTCAATCGTGTTTGTGGGTGAAGCACAGAGCGGCGGGTTCCAGGGATTTGTGTCGGACGGAGGGACTTCGAGCACTGGAACGATCCTGCTGCAAAGCAGCGGTAACGTGCCGAGCTTTTATATGGGCGGGTCGAATCGCCTTACCGGCATGCCAACGCTGACCAACGGGCAACCGTGGCTTGGGATTATTTCGTTCCAGTATGGCGCCGGCAGCACCGGCGATATCAAGGCACGCGTCAACGGCGGTGTGTATACCTGCGAAGCGTCTGGCCTCAATGTCGCGCCCGTGAACGACACGCTCACCATCGCCGGTTACAGCGGGGGGGTGCCGCTTTCAGGGTGTACAATCGCCGAAGTGATGATTTTCAAGGGTGCGATTCTGCACGGTAATTATCTGACGAACACCTATCTGAACTGGAGCAACGAAGCGCTCTACCAGGTGATTGAGGATTACATGAACGCGCGCTACGCGCTTTAGCATCAGCGGTCATTCTGGCCGTCACACTGATTGGTTTCATGTGCGGTGAAAGGATCGGTGCAGTCGACCTTTGGCGGACGGTTCCATTCTTCCGAGACAATCAGGGCCAATCAGGAACAGCGCAATCCCAAGCGCGATGTACAGAGGGCTTGGCCACTGATCTCGCGTCATCCATGCATCGATCTTTCTGGCGAGTTTCATCGGACGGGCTCCAATATCGGTTGTGGGGTGCGGTGAACCAGTGCGCGCTTAGCGAATCGTGTGAGGCGCGTCTCGATGCGCTCGTAGACGGCGATGCCGATCACCGCGGCGAACGCCATGCTCAAGAGAACGAAAGCGAAAATCGCAATGCTGGAATGGTTCAGGTGAAAGACGATCCACACGCGCCGAAGCGCCATCACGACAAAGATGTGCGTCAGGTAGATCGAATAGGTCGCGTCACCCAGCCGGTGCAGGGCGGCGTTGCGAAACGGCATGGTTCTGTCGGCCGAAAGCCACGCGCACACCAGGATAGCCGCCGGAAGCCCGCGCCACAGTTCCCGCTGGCCGGGCGGATCGTCGATGATGCTTCCGATGGTCAGCAACGTCAGGGCAAGCGCCGCGGCGCTGATCGAAACGATTGCCGGAATGCGAGCGAACCGGCCGTCCACATACGCCGCGCCGATCACGCAACCGAAGGCGAATTCGAGAGTAACCGGGTTGCCGTAGAACGCGAGCGGCGCGAAGGTCGAATGCAACAGCCTCTCGCAGAAGAATAACCCAAGGAATATCGCTCCGAGAACGCCGGCTCTTTTCCATGGCGCGAGCCAGATGAGCGCGGCGAACAGGACGTAGAAGAACATCTCGAAATTCAGCGTCCAGCCGAGATGCAGAATCGGCGCGATAACGCTTTCGCCTGGCGCCGGATACGGCACGAACAACAGCGAGGCGAGGAACGAATCCCAAGTGAAGCGGGTGGTGAGAAATAACATCGGCAACGCGAGCGCGAGAGCCGCTGTCACAATCGTCATCACGTAATAAAACGGCACGATCCGGACCACGCGCCGCACGAGAAATTGCCGCCAGCCGTAATCGTGGGTCGCCGCCGTGTAGGTCATCACGAATCCGGAGATGACGAAGAACAGATCGACGCCGCTCACACCCGCATCGCACAGTGCCGGGGTGACGAACATGAACTGCCCGCTGGCGTGGGCGAAAACGACCATCATCGCGGCGATGCCGCGCAAATATTGGATTGGAACAACATCGGAAGTTCCGATGTTCCGCCTCCCCCCGCTCGCGTCCTGCATTCCTCGCCGCCCCTTTGCGATTCTTCAGCGTATCCGACTCCGGAAGGCTTCGCCATGGCTGTCGACTTTGCCGACGAGGCGCAGGTGCTGGCGGCGACGCTTTATGGCGAGGCGCGCGGCGAAGGCGAAGCGGGGCTGGAGGCGGTGGCGTGCGTCGTGCTCAACCGTGTGCGCATCGCGCGCGCGGGCAACCGCGCGCAGTTCGGCTGTGGCACCGTCGCCTCGTGCTGCCTGGCGCCGTGGCAATTCTCCTGCTGGAACGAAGCCGATCCCAACCGGGCGAAACTGCTGGCGCTGGATTTCGACCGCCCGATCTTCGCCAGCGAATGGCAATGCCTCGAAATTGCCCGCCGCGCGCTCGCCGGCGGCCTGCCCGACACGGTCGACGGCGCCACCTTCTACAAGGTCTCAAGCCTTCCCTGGCCGCGCGAATGGGGCCGGCAGGTGCCGCCGGCCAAAGTCATCGGCCGTCAGTCCTTCTACCGTCTGGCGTGAGCGCACCGGCCGCGCCAATTCCTTTCTCGCTTCATCGGCGACGCGTTCGCATCTCCGGCGCGCGTTTGGCGAAACCGCACGCGCTGTGCGGACGCGTCACCGATGGCGCGCTCCCCGCGTCCTCCAACCGAAAGGATCCCTGTTCATGAGCTTCACAAATCAAAAATCCGGCGCGACCGCGCCGACCCTGCTGCAGACCATCGCAACCGATCTCGCCGCGATTCCCGGCTGGCTCGAAAGCGAGGCGACGGCCATCGCGACGCAAGCCTGGGACGATTTCCGGCTGCTGTTCCAGGCGGTGACGGCGGAAGAATATGCGAATTTCAAGGACATCGTGGAGCAGCTTTCCACCGACGAAACCTCGAACATGGGTGTCGAGGCGACGGTGGCGGACGTGCTTTCCTACGCCTCCGCCAACCAGCTCGGCTGGATCGCGACGCTTCCCAGCCAGGTGCTGAACGCGCTGACCGCGCTCGCCAAACAATCGCTCGGGCTGACGGTGTAAGCCGCGTCCGTTCGCGAATATTCGCCAATCCGCGGCAGGCGCCGCTCCCTTTTTCCGGATCGCGGTCCGGAAAGGCGGAGCGCGCTGCCGCATTCCAACGGAGAACTCCATGAATCCCATTCTGAAAGCGATCGCCTTGAAGATAGTGCAGGCGGCCGTGATGTCGCTGGGCGCCTGGCTGGCGACCAAAGGCGTCGGCGCGGAGGACGTGCAAGGCCTGGAAGGGTCGCTGATCTTTCTCGCGGGCTTCGCGCCCACGATCTATGACGTCTTCGTCGTCGACCGGAAAGTAAAAGCCGCTTCGGCCGGCGGCGCGGCGCGCTCCGGGTGAAGGACGCCGCCATGAAAGAGGAAACGACGATGGCGCAAACCGCCGTCTCGCCCACCGACCGGCTGCTCGGCATGCTGATCGAGCGCACGGAAGCGTTGCGCGAGGACACGAGCGAGCTGCGCCGCGCCACGGCCGAACTGAAAACCGTCAGCGTCGAAGTGAGCGCCATGCTGCGCAGCATCGTGGAGCGCATCGCCGCCGTCGAGCGCCTGCCGGTGATCGCGCTGGAGCGGCGGCTGGCGGATTGCGAAGGCGGGGTAAAGGATTATCGCGCGGTCAAGGAATCCGGAATCCGCTGGGCGCTGCGCATCGCCTTCGCCATCATCCTGCTGGGCGCCACCGGCGGCGCCATCGCCAGGCTGGCGTTGAGCCTGTGATGCCTGTGTTGCAAAAGCGTGACCCTGTCTGTGCGCATTAAACTTCGCTGTCATCCCCGACAAGCCGCGCTTAGCGCACTCCCCAACATTGTCATGGCCCGCGACGGCGGGCCACCCAGGTGACGCTCCTTGGTGCGAGTAGAATGAACATGGATGCCTGTTCGATCTTCGGACGACGAGCGCGCTCAACTGGGTGGCCCGCCGTCGCGGGCCATGACATTCAAAGGAGAGTGGGTAAACTCAACCCAAAATCGCCCTGGCGCTATCGCGCCCTAAACGCTGCGGCTGCGGTCGAGCGACAGGAAGCGGGTGCGGTTGACGTTGATCTGGTTGTCGATCCAGCCCTTCACCGCCGGCGAAACCAGGGTGCTCGAGACTCCGAAATACACCGGCGCCAGCGCCGCATCGTCCAGCATCAACTGTTCGGCCGCGGCGAGCAGCCTGCCGCGCGCCACGGCGTCGGCGGTGCGGTCGGCTTGGTCCATCAGCGCGTCGAAACGCGGATTGGACCAGGCGCCGAAATTCAGCGAGCGGCTCGAAGACTGACCCAGCAGCAGAAAATTCCTGGCGTCGCGGTAATCGCCCACCCAGCCGGCCCACGCCACCGAGAACGCCTGCTTCATCAGCAGATTGTAGTGGTTCTTGGAATCCGAAGGCACGATGCGCGCATGCATGCCCGCGTCGCTCCACATCGCCTGCAGCGCCACCGCCACCAGCCGCGGGTCGGTTTCGTTGGCGATGTTGTAGTCGAAGACGAGCGGATTGTCTGGCCCGTATCCCGCCTGCGCCAGAAGCGCCTTCGCCTTTGCGAGGCGCGCGGGCATGGAAAGAGCGCGGAAGGAAAGCGCCGCCGTACCCGGATAGGACGGCATGTGCGGCGGCACCAGCGCATAAGCCGCCCGCTCCCCGGCGCGCATCACCCTGCCCCCAATCACCTCGCGGTCGATGGCCAGCGACAGCGCCTCGCGCACGCGCACATCGCCGAACGGTTTCTGACCGATGTTGAAGATCACATATTGCGTTTCCAGATAAGGCGCGATGTGCAAAGCGCCCGGCAGCGCAGTCTTCACCCAGCCGATTTCCTGCGACGGGACGCCGATGTTCATGTCCAGCTCGCCGGCCCGGAACCGCTTGAGGGCGGCCGCGTAATCCTGCGTCGGGTAAAAACACACCCGGCCGATCGCGACATTGCGCGCATCGTAGAACCGCGGGTTCCTGACCAGCACAATGCGGTCGTTGGGCGACCAGTCCGCCAGCACATACGGGCCGTTGCCGATGGCGTTGCCCGGCTTCAGCCACGCTTCGCCGTATTTTTCGATCGCATGGCGCGGCACCGGAAAGCTCACATTATGCGTCACCAGCTGGGCGATGTACGGAACCTCGATCTGAAACGCGATCTCCAGCGTGCGATTGTCGAGTGCGCGCACGCCCAGCGCCTCCAGCGGCAGCTTGCCGCCATTGACCGCCCGGGCGTTCTTGATCGGATAAAGCACCGCCGCGCTCTGCGCCGCGGTTTTCGGATTGAGCGCCCGGCGCAAAGCATAGACGAAATCCTGCGCCGTGACGGGCGTTCCGTCGGACCAGTCGTGGTCGCGCAGGCGGAAGGTGTAGATCAGCCCGTCGGCGCTCGCTTCATAACCGAGCGCCGCGCCGGGCACGGGATCGCCGGCGGCGTTCTCCGTCATCAGCCCGATGAACATGTCGCCGATGATCTCGTATTCGTATTGCGAAGTGGCGAGATGGGGATCGAGCGTGTCGGGCTCGGAACTGTTGCCGCGATGAAAGGTCCCGGGGTCGGCGCGCGTGGCGTGGCCGTTGCCGGAACCGCGCAATGCATACGCCGCGCCGGCCGCAACCGCCACGGCGCCGCCCGCCCCGAGCACGCCGCGCCGGGTCAAGGCATACCAGTCGACCATGCCGCCCTCCGCCCCACCTGAAGGCCCGCCCAAGACCGCTCGATTCCCGGCGTCGGCTCCCCTATCATGGGCAGCCAAAACATCGCCCGCGAATCGATCCATTAAGCCACAGGGGAATAAACGAGACATGAATGTGCGCCTCTTCGGCGGCGTCGCCGTCGCCCTTCTCTGCGCCACAACCGCTTTCGCCGCCGCGCCGGAGGATGTGCTGGAAGCGGTGGGAAAATGCGCCGCCGTCGCCGACGACAAGGCGCGGCTGGCCTGTTACGACGCTGCCGCCCCCCATGTTAAGCAGGCGTTAGCCACGCCGCCCGCCGAGCTTCTCGGCCATCGCGAACCGACCGCGCAGGAACAGAAATCCTGGTTCGGCTTCGATTTGAGCGGCCTGTTCGGAGCGAGCCCTTCCCAGCAGACCACGCCAGAGCAATTCGGCGCCGACCAGCTGCCGGAAACGCACGCCAAGGAAGACAAGGCGGCCCTCGAAGTGGACAGCATCGCCGCGGGGGTGACGGATTACGCCTATACGCCGTTCGGCAAATTCATCGTCTTTCTGGACAATGGCCAGGTCTGGCGCCAGTCGGAAGGCGATGCCGATCACGCCCGGTTCGAGAAAATCGCCAAGGAAAACAAGGTGACGATCTCGCGGGGGCTGCTGGGAAGCTACAACCTCAAAATCAACGACAGCGACAAGCTCTTCAAGGTCGACCGTGTGAAATGAGAAGCGGGTCGCGCCTCGCTCAGTTGCCGGTCGTTTCGTCGAAGATAGGCTTGCCGCCCGCGATTTCCCTGGCCCGAATCTGTCTGTAGGTGCTGCGCATGGTCGCGTAAGGATCGAGGGAGCCTTTCTCGAGTTCCTGCCGCAGAAAGATGTTGCGTGCGTGGGTTTCGAACGGATCGGCGATTTGCACGCCGATCGCGGCGCCGATGCGCTCTCCCAGCGGCCACGCGGCGGGAAGATAGCTCAGCGGATCCAGCGCCAGATCGACGGCATCGCCCAACAAATCGCGCGGCGGATCGGGTCCGATAACCGGCAGGACGAGAAACGGCCCTTCGCCGACGCCCAGCCCCGCAAGCGTCGCTCCGAAATCCGAGCGATGGGCCGGCAATCCCGCCGGCGTCGCGACATCGAGAATGCCGCCGAGGCCGAGCGTGGAATTCATCGCGAATCGCTTCAATGTCTCGCCGGCATGGGCCGGTTCCCCCTGGAGAACGTCGTTGGCGAAAGTGACCGGCAGGTCGAGATTGGCGACAACGTTGTGCAGGCCCTTGCGAATCGGCGCCGGCAAATCGCCGAGATAAAAGCCCGCGATCGGGAGCACGACATATTTGTCGAATTTCTCATTGAACGCGAAGGCGGCGCGGTTCGTCGGCTCGAACGGATCATGCGCGTTGACGGCTTCGGGGGCGGAAGTCGCGCAACCGGCGAGCACGAGCCCTATCGCCCCGGCCGCCAGCGCTGTCGTCACCCCCATCCCCCGTCCTTTCCGGCAAGCAAGCCCCGCGCCCGCCCCGACTATGGCATACATGCCGGCCATGCTCACCAGCGTCGCCAGTTCATGCGGGTCTCATGACGCAAGCCGATAGCGCCGCCATCCCGCAACAAGCCGCGTGGCGGAAGCCGTTGCTTCAGCCCTGGTCGTGCGTCGCTCTGTTGATTGTTGCCCAGTTGCTGATCTGGACATTGGTGCCGTATTTCGCGGGCACCAGCCTGCCGCTGGATGTCGTCAGCGACGGGCTCGCCTGGGGTCATCAATGGCAATGGGGTTATTACAAGCACCCGCCATTGCCGTCATGGGAAGTGGAAGCGTTCTTCGACGCTTTCGGCGACATCGGGCCCTATCTGCTCAGCCAGATCTCGATCGGCCTTACTTACCTGTTCGTGTATTTGCTGGGCCGCGAACTGATGCCGGCGCGATGGGCCGCGGCCGGCACCGCGCTTGCCGCCTGCGTCTACTACTTTTCCGTTCCCACACCGGAATTCAATCACAACGTCGCGCAGATGCCCCTGTGGGCCGCGGCGATCTATGCCTACTACATGGCAATCGAGCGCCGGCGTCTGCGCTGGTGGCTGCTGCTGGGCGCCGTCGGCGGCATGGCGCTGCTGACGAAATATGCCTCCGCCGTGTTGTCGCTCACCATCGTCCTGCATTTCTTCGCCGCTTCCGGCCGGCGGGCACAACTGCGTTCCGCACTGCCCTATGCGGCGCTGGTTGTCTGTATGCTGATCGTTACGCCGCATCTCCTGTGGCTGTATCACAATCATTTTCCAACCGTTTCCTACGCCGCGCAGCGGGCCGGCCGCACACACGGCATCGCCTTGCGGCTGCTGGCGCCGCTGCGCTTTCTGCTCTCCCAGCTTGTCGACATTTCTCCCGCAATTCTGGCGGCGGCCATCGCGGGCTTTCTGGGCCGGGAGAATTTCCGCCAGCCCGCGCCCGAGCCCGAGCCAATGCTTCGTTTTCTGGCAACCTTCACGCTGGGACCGGCGATGCTGACGGCGTTGCTCTCTCTCTTGACCGGCTGGGGTTTGCGGGACATGTGGGGAGCGCCCATGTGGAATCTTGCCGGATTGCTGATCGTCGCCCTCTCCCGCCCGCGCTGGCCGCAGGTGTCGTGGCCCCGCCTGGCGGGCTGCATCGCCGCGGCCTTTATTCTGTTCCCCGTTGCTTACGTCCTTGCGACATCCACGATCCCGGCGCTGCAGGGGAGACCCTCGCGCACGCAATGGCCGGATCGCGCGATGGCAGCGGCTTTCGACGAGGCCTACCGGCGCCAGACCGGCAAGCCGTTGCGGATCGTGGCGGCGGATGGCTGGCTCGGCGGACTGGTGGCGATGGCCGATCCTTCACGCCCTTCGGTGTTCACCGACGGCAACTGGCAGGAAGCGCCATGGATCACCTCGGCGCGGCTGGCAACGGATGGCGCCCTTGTCATCTGGCGGGGCAACAGATCTGCGCCCCCTCCCCTGCTGGCATTGAAAAGCTTTAAGGCAGTCGGGTTTAAGACATTCGCGTGGCCCGGAATTCCGAAAGCCGCGCCGCTCGAGATCGGCTGGGGAATTGTTCCGCCGGCGCCAGGCGATAACGCCGGGAAATCTTTGCCGTGATGTCGACGATACCTTCCCCCGGCGCGATCGCGCTGCCCCATTCCGGTTCCAAGCCGGGACGCGAAGCCCTGCTCTCCATCGTCGTTGCGCTGCATAACGAAGAAAAAACGGTCGAGGCGCTGTTCGACAGGCTTTCGCAGATCGAGACGCGGCTCGACTGCCGCGTCGAGTATGTCTGCGTGAATGACGGCAGCACCGACGCCACGCTGGCGCGGCTGCGCGAAACAGCGGCAAAGGTCCCCAATCTCACCATCCTCGATCTGGCGCGCAACTTCGGAAAGGAAGCCGCGATGACCGCCGGCCTGGCGCAGGCGCGCGGAGACGCCATTCTCATCATCGACGCCGATCTTCAGGATCCTCCGTCGCTCATTCCGGAGTTTTTGGTCAAATGGCGGGAAGGCTTCGACGTCGTTTACGGCGTGCGCGCATCGCGGCGCTCGGATACGCGCCTGAAACGGGCGACCGCGGCGATGTTTTACAATGTGTTCAACCGGGTCGCGAACACGAAGATTCCACCGGGCGCCGGCGATTTTCGGCTGATGGATCGCCGCGTCGTGCAGGCGCTCTTGTCGATGCCGGAGCGCAACCGTTTCATGAAGGGACTTTTCTCCTGGGTCGGTTTTCGCCAGATCGGTGTCGAGTATGTGCGCGAGCCGCGCATTGCGGGCCGATCCAGCTTCAATTATCCGCGCCTGCTCAATTTTGCGGTTGAGGGCATCACGAGCTTTTCCATCGTGCCGCTGCGCCTCGCGAGCCTGGCGGGAATGCTGATCTCCATCGTGGGCTTTGCGTACGCCGCCTACCTTATCGCTCGCACGCTGGCTCAGGGCGTGGTTGTACCGGGCTATGCCTCGATCATGGTGGTGACGATGTTCCTGGGCGGCGTTCAGCTCATCTGCCTGGGATTCATCGGCGAATATCTCGGCCGGCTTTATGTGGAGGCCAAGGCACGTCCGCTCTACATCATCGCGGGAATCGAGACGCATTGCGCCGGAGGCGACGACGCCGCTTACGGTCACGACGACGCAACCGCCATCGTGCAAGACGGCTTTCCCCGCTGACGAGCGCGCCGCTGCCGCGACTTCTCGCACCACCGCAGGTCAATCGCGGCGGCAACAGCGCGTCTCGATGAGTTCGTCCAGGGCCTCCTGGATGCGCTGCAGAACGCCACTGCGGTGACACACGGTCGCGGCGCGAACCGCCTCCGCCATCGGCCATCCTTCGCCGCAGAATTTCTCCAGAATGATCCAGTCGCGTTTCTTCAGCTGCTCGCGAATGCGGCCTATACGACGAATCGCGTCCATCTGAGTCTGGGTGTACGGAATATCCGTGCAGACGCCGGCGCCGGGTACAAAAACGGTGCTGTCGCGTCCGCTTGCGTGGCGCAATTCGCAAAGTTTCCGCAGCTCGTCGCCGGCCGCGAATTGTTCGTTGGAAAGGCGGCCGCGCGCGTGGGCCAGCGTCAGGGGATGCTCTCCGACGTTGCGATAGCGCAGCTCGCGGCCGGTTTTCGCGGAAACCAGTTCTTCGACGTAGACAGCGCCCGGTCCGGGTTTCGGCCGCGGGCGAGCAACAGACTGCGCATCTCCCGTCCGGCTTTTCCGTGTTCGCGATTTGCGGCTCATCGCGGCCTCCTCGCGTCGGAGGCCTTTTCGGCGAAACGGCAATCGGCCCATCTGCTCCCCTCGTCGAAGGCCCGCGCGATCTCCTGCATCCGGCTGAAGGCTTCTTCGATCGCGTTTACGTCGCCGCGCACGAAGGCGCGGTCGTAAGCGGCCGCCGCTTCGCGATAGGCGCGGCAGATGCGCCGAAGCATCTCGCCCGCCGGCAGGGCCGAAATTGCCGGCGGCGCCGTCATTGCAGACCTCCGCCGCAATGCGGGCAGGTAACCTCGGCAATGCGGATTGCCCGTGCCCGTCCTGCGGCGCGCTTGATGGCGCCGCGGCTCTCGAGCTGCCTGAGAAGGCGGTGAACGGCGCTTTTGGACTGGATTCCCAGGGCCGACCGCAACTCCGAAAGGCTCGGCATGGCGCCCTTGTCGGCGTGATGCGTCCTGATGGCGTCGAGACAGGCGCTTTGATGAGGCGTGAGACCTGTGAGGATTTTCGAGCGGTGAAGCATGCGGTTGTTCCTGTTATGTTCCAGTCAAAATATACCGAAAAAGGTTCATGTCAACCAAATTAGTTGTAGTTCGAATCGAACCAATGCGGTTCAATCACAGCCATGAACAACCTTGCCAAGCTTCGCCAGGCCCGCGGCTGGTCCCAGCAGGACGTCGCCAGCCAACTCAACACCACGGCCGTCTCGGTGGGACGCTACGAACGCCAGGACCAGCGTCTGGATCTGCCGTTGCTGAGAAGGCTGGCCAAAATCTTCGACGTGACCATCGGAGAGATTGCCGGAGAGCCGCGCATCAACCCGGATCATTATCCGGTTCCGGTTTTCGATTTGCGCGCTGCCGCCGGCGCGGGCGCGCTGGCCAACGAATCCGAGCCGTCCGGCCATCTGATGTTTCGGGAACAATGGCTGCGGCGCATCTCCCAGGATATCCGCCGGCTTTTCGTGCTCGAAGTGTCGGGAGACTCGATGTGGGAGACCTTGCATGACAGCGACCATGTGCTGGTCGATCCTGCCCAGTCGAATCCGCGCAGAGAGGGCCTTTACGTCATCCGGCTCGACGACATGCTGCAGGTCAAACGCATCTCAATGCACCCGGTAAAAAAACTTCTCACCGTCAAATCGGATAATCCGGCTTATCCGTCCTACGACGGAATCAAGCCCGACGAGGTCTCCATCATGGGTCGCGTGGTCTGGATCGGGCGCAGCCTGGGGTAGTTTGCGAAACGACGGCCGGCTCGCGGCCGCGAACCCTGCGATGCGGCTCGCGCGTTCATTAGGGCGGCAAATCGGACACAACGTGCTCGACGAAATCTGGATCATCGCCAGGAAAGGCGTGTTTGCCTTCATCGACGACGACGCCCTGAGCCGCGGCGCCGCCATCGCCTTCTATGCCGTGACGGGCTTCGTCCCGGCGCTGGTCCTGTCTGTTGCGCTCTTGGGCGCCGTGTTCGGGCCCGAAGTCATTCGAGGCGTGATTTCGCATTCGCTGCATGTGCTGGTGGGCGACGAAGCCGAAGCTCTCATGGCCATTGCCGTCAAGAACACGGCCGGCACCCCGGGAGTAACCGGCGCCGAGATTTTCGGCGCGGCGGTGCTGATCGTCACCACCTCCGGCGCCTTCAGCGAAATTCAGGCGGCGTTAAACGTCATCTGGAAAGTTCACGCCCCCGGGTTCACCATGGCGGGATTTCTGCGCGCCCGCGTCACCAGCCTTATCCTCGTGCTGGCGTTCGGCATGCTGCTGCTGGCTTCGATCCTCGTCACTATTGCCATCGCCACCTGGGCGCCCCATCTGCACTTCGAACTCGGCACGGCCAGCGCGCTGCTGCCGCTTGCCGACTTCCTGTTTTCGCTTGCCCTTGCCACGGTGCTGTTCGCCGCTATCTACAAGATACTGCCCGACATCGACCTGAAATGGTCCGACGTCGTCGTCGGCGCATTTCTCACCGCGCTTCTCTATGAGCTCGGCCAGCTGCTGATCGGACTTTACTTCGAAAGCCGGACCGGCTTCGCGCAGGGCACAACCGGCGGCATGATCGTTCTGCTGCTGTGGATCTACTATTCCGTTCAGGTATTCCTGCTGGGCGCGGAGTTCACAAAAATCTATGCCACCCGACACAGTCCCGCGCAGCGATTCCAGGCGATCCAGGCGGCACAAACATAACGCTAAGATGGACACTTCCAGCAGCCACCGGAACGCTGCGTATGCACTTCCTTGAGAAAGCCTTCCATCGGTTGCGAACCCTGGCGCTCGCCTATCCTGAAACGCGCGAAGATCATCCGTGGGGAGAAACGGCGATCAAGGTGAAGGCAAAGACCTTCCTGTTCATGGGATATGGCGAAAAGAAGCTAAGACTGTCCCTGAAGCTCACCGATCGCCACGAATTCGCGCTCCAATATCCGTTTGTCTCCCCGACGCGTTACGGCCTGGGCAAAAGCGGCTGGATTACCGCGTCCTTCTCCGGAACGGACCGGCCACCGATGGATATTCTGGCCGCATGGATCGACGACAGCTATCGTGCCATCGCGCCCAAGCGGCTTGCCGCGAAACTCGGCGCGGCGGTTCCGGTCCCGCGTTCCGGATGACTCGCGACTTGCGCGCCAGGCCGGCATCGCAGGCTGCTTCGCCCGCCCGCCGGATCGGCTATACTCGGCGGCGCGTCCTTCGAAGATTGATGTTGCGTGCCCTGTAACGCCGCCGGGCCGCCGAACGAAAGAAACAAGAGGACCTGATTGTCCGCCGCGGAAGCGCAACTCAAGACGCTGCTGCTTGCCTCGCTTGCGGGAGATAAAGCGGCATATCGCGGATTGTTGGACACGCTCGGCGAAGTGTTGCGCCGCTATTACCGGCGACGTCTTCCGCCGGCCGACGCCAACGTCGAAGACCTGGTTCAGGAGACCTTGATCGCCATTCACGCCAAACGCGGCACCTACGATACGTCCCTTCCATTTACGCCGTGGCTCTATGCGATCGCCCGCTACAAGCTTCTGGACCATTTACGGCGAGCCCGATTGCGCATCACCATTCCGCTGGAAGCGGCAGGCGAATTGTGCTCGGCCGACGAAAGCGAAGCGGCCGGCGCACGACACGACCTTGAAAAACTCCTCGCAAACCTGCCCGCGAGCACGCAGGAGATCATTCGCAGAGTGAAGCTCGATGGTCTTTCCACTGCGGAAATGGCGGCGAGCACGGGGAAATCGGAGGTCGCGGTGCGCGTGGGCCTGCACCGCGGATTGAAGGCATTGAACGAAAGATTGCGCGAAAGGCAGAGCCGTGAAGACCGCTGAGCTTATCGCGCGGCTGGCTTCGGACGACACGCGGACTCCGCGTTATGGCGCGCCCAAGGATTTGCTCGGCCCGCTCGCCGTCGGCTGCGCGGTTTCATTCCTCGCGATGTGGGCGTGGCTTGGAATCCGCCCCGATCTCGGCGATGCAATCCACACCTTCGGTTATTGGATCAAATTCGCCTACACCCTGAGTCTCGCGGCGATAGGTTTCCGGCTAATCGAGCGTTTGGGGCGGCCGGGCGCCGATGGTCCGCGAGCCCAATGGCTGCTGGTTGTTCCTGTCGCCATCGTCGTTGCGCTGGCGATTGGCCGGCTCGCGGGAGCACCACCGACAGCACGTGCGCATCTGCTGTTCGGGGCCTCATCCAATGTCTGCCCGTGGCGGATCATCGCCCTGTCGCTTCCCATCTTCGCCGGAGCCGGCTTCGGCTTGCGCAGACTAGCGCCTACCCGTCTCGTCGCGGCCGGCGTTGCCGCCGGACTTCTCGCCGGTGCCGCCGGAGCGTGGGTTTACGCCTTTCACTGCGACGAGAGCACAACGCCCTTCATCGCGGTTTGGTACACGCTCGGCATTGCCGTCGTCGGCGCAATTGGAGGAGCGTTAGGCAATTGGCTGCTGCGCTGGTGAGGAGTTGGGCGGCGGCGCGGGGAGGTTGTCCAAGTCCGACGGCAACGCTGCGTCACCGAAATGCAGGGGCCGCTCGTACACGAGTTTCCTGTCCTGCCAGACCTCGAAGCGTTTGCAGTCGCCGAGCTTCATCGCGTGGGAGAAAATTTTGGCGTGCAGGTCGTCCCTGCAAACAACAACCAGGGTGCATGCAAGCGAGCTGTCGTCGTTCATATAACAGATTTCGTAGGCCGGCATGGTTGTCTCCGCGAACGATCGCCAGCCCCTCCACAGTTTGACTCTTGTGCATGTTCCCGCGCGCCATGTCGAGCAAACACTGTCGGCCGCCACATTAATTTCGCGAAAAGTTGTCGCAAAGAAACCTATGATGCACGCATTTGCAACTCGACGTTTGCACTGCAACGCGAAATTCCGCAAATGGCAGACTTTCGGATTGCAAGAAAATCAGCGTTTCGCGCGACCGCGCGATGGCTGCGTCCCCTGTTCCCCCGCGTGCGAAAAGTAGCGAAAGAACTCGCTGCCGGGCGAAAGGACCATGGTGGTATTGGTCCCGGGCAGTGCGTCCTGATAGGCTTTCATGGAGCGGTAAAACGCAAAGAAATCCGCATCCTGACCGTACGCGTCGGCAAGAATTTTGGTTTTCTCGGCTTCGCCTTCGCCGCGCAGGATTTGCGATTCGCGGCTGGCTTCCGCGGTCAGCACCGTGACTTCGCGGTCCGCGCGCGACTTGATGCGCTGCGAAATTTCCTCGCCCTCGGCGCGAAACTCGTTGGCTTCGCGTTTGCGCTCCTGCTGCATGCGTCGGTAAATCGCTTCGCTGTTCTGCAACGGCAGATCGGCATGGCGAATGCGCACATCGACGATCTTGATGCCGAAACGCCCCGATTCCTGATTCATGTCGTCGCGGATATCGTGCATCAGATCGGCCCGCGCACTGGAAAGCATGGTGGTGAAGGTCTGAGACCCCAGGACCCGGCGCAAATCCGAACTCAGGATCGGCAGCAGACGGCTTTGCGCGCCGTTCTGGTCGATGAGCGTCTCGTAGAAGCGAAGCGGATCGAGGATGCGCCAGCGCGCGAACGCGTCCACAACGATGCGCTTCTTGTCCTGGGTGATGACCTCTTCCGCGGGCGCCTCGATCTCCAGCAGCCGCCTGTCGATATACTCCACGGTTTGCAGCAGCGGCAGCTTGACGTGCAGACCGGGCTCGGTGACGACCTCTTTGGGGGCGCCGAATTGCAGCACCAGCACCTGTTCCGTCGGATCGACGGTGTAGAAACTCGAATACGCCAGCAAAATTACCAGCAGCACCGCGAGAGAGGCGACGAACAGCACGGCGCGGGTCATTGTGCCTCCCCGGTCGCGTTCGGCGCAGCGGACATGGACGGCCCGGACTGCGCCGACGGTTCGCCTGAAGTCATGTGTCTTTTGTCGAGGCCCGGCAGCGGCAGATAGGGAACGACGGCCTTGCCCGCGTTGTCGTCGAGAATGACCTTGTTGGCGTCCCCGAGGATCTGAGACATGGTTTCCAGATACATTCTCTGGCGGGTGATCGCGGGCGCCTTGCGGTATTCTTCATAGACCGACAAAAAGCGCTTTGCCTCGCCTTCCGCTTCGGCGATGACCTGCTGGCGATAGGCTTCCGCGTCCTGAACGATCTTGGCCGCCTTGCCGCGGGCTTCCGGAATGATCTTGTTGGCGTAGGCTTCCGCTTCGTTGCGTGCCCGTTCCTGATCCGCGCGCGCCGCCTGGACGTCGCGATAGGCATCGATGACTTCGGGCGGGATATCGCCTTTTTGCATCTTCACCTGCGTCACCGTCACGCCCGCGCGGTAGATATCGAGCGTTTGTTGCATCAGATCGCGCACCTGGTTTTCCACCGGCGCGCGATCCTGGGTCATGATCGGCTCGATCTGGGTCTCGCCCACCACCTCGCGCATGGCGCTTTCCCCAACCGCCTTGATCGTCCGTTCGGGATCTTCGACGTTGAAAAGATAATCGGCTGCGTCCTTCACCACCCAGCCGACCGTGAAGTTCACATCCACAATGTTTTCGTCGCCGGTCAGCATCAGGCTTTCCGCCTGCAAATCGTCCGGCTGGGATTCGTCGCTGGTGTCGTTGCCGATCCGGTAGCCGATCGTGATCTGCTTGACCGTGGTGACTTCCGGCGTTTCCACGCTCTCGATCGGCCAGGGCAGATGGTAGTGCATGCCCGGTCCGGTGCGCGCCACGTATTTTCCGAACAGAAGCACCACGCCCTGTTCCTGGGCGGTGACGAAATAGATTCCGCTCAACAGCCACACGACCAGAAGTCCGAGCGCCACGATGACAATGCCGCTCGCGGCCAACCCGTTGCCGGGAAGCATGCGCTTCAGCCGGTCCTGACTGCGCTTGAGAAACTCTTCCAGATCGGGAGGCCCGCCGGCGGGTCCGCCCCCGCCCGCCGGTGTTCCGCGTCCCCACGGCCCGCGCGAGCCCGGGCCGCTTCCGCCTGAGTCCTTAGTGTTCCACGGCATATTTGTGACCCGACACCTTTGCCTGTTCCGGCGCGCCCACGCCGGAAAAATACTCGCCGACTTTTCTTGGTTTCCCAGGAAAGGACGGTTATATGTTTATCCTCCCCCAGGCGCAACGCAGTCAGAGCCAACCCATCCTCAGGGGCAAATTCGTTTCCGGAAGAAACGGCTCAACAAAGCGAGCGACGAGTTGACCCTCATGCCGGCCGCAACACGCGAAGATGTGCTGAGCGCGCTTTCGCGCATCGTCGATCCGGCGACCGGCAAGAACATCGTCGAGGCCGGCATCGTGCAGGGTCTGGCGATTCGGGAGGGCCATGTCGGCTTTGTCCTGGAGGTGCCGCCCGAGCGCGGCGTCGGCGCCGAGCCGCTGCGCAAGGAGGCCGAAGACGCAGCATCGACAGTTCCGGGCGTGCTTTCCGTCTCCGCCGTGCTGACGGCGCACCAGGACGCAGGCCAGCGAAAGCACCCTGCCGCGCCTGCCCACGCAGCCCGGCCGCGGCCACAGGGCATCCCCGGCGTGGCCGCAGTGATCGCGGTCGCCAGCGGCAAAGGCGGTGTCGGAAAATCCACCGTTGCAGTGAACCTGGCGCTCGGCCTTGCAAGACTGGGATTGAAGACCGGCCTGCTCGATGCCGACATTTACGGTCCTTCGGTGCCGCGTCTTCTCGGGATTGCGCATAAACCGCGTTCGCGCGACGGCAAAATTCTGGAGCCCATCGAAAAATTCGGACTCAAAACCATGTCCATCGGATTCCTCATCAAGGAAGACGAGCCGATGATATGGCGCGGGCCCATGGTGATGAGCGCGCTGACGCAAATGCTCGGCGATGTCGCGTGGGCGCCCCTCGATGTGCTCGTCGTCGACATGCCACCGGGCACCGGCGACGCGCAGCTCACCATCGCGCAGCGCGTTCCATTGCGCGGCGCCGTCATCGTCTCGACGCCGCAGGATCTGGCGCTGATCGATGCGCGCAAGGGCCTTGCGATGTTCCGCAAGACGCAGGTTCCCATTCTAGGCATCGTGGAAAATATGAGTTTCTTCGTCTGCCCGCATTGTGGCAAGGAGAGCAACATTTTCGGTCGCGGCGGCGCGCGCGAAACTGCGTCGGCCCTTGAAGTCCCGTTCCTGGGCGAAATACCTCTCGTGCCCGCGATCCGCGAGACTTCGGACGCCGGTACGCCGATTGTGATACAGTCTCCGGACAGTCCCGAGACGCATGCATTTCTTGGCGTTGCCGCGGCCGTCGCGGAAAAAATCAAGGCGCCTGCCCGACCGGCGCCCCGCATTATAATGGAATGAGAGTATGGCAACGCCAAAACCCCAGATACGAAGCATGTTTCCGACGCCGGTCTGCGTCCATTTCCTTCCCGTGGCGCAGGAAGCGAATGCGGAACTGCGCCCGCTCATCATCGACAAAATGGCAGCAAACGGAACTGTCGATGGCCATGGACGTGGCTGGCGTTCGACAGCGGATCTGGAAACCTGGGCCGGCGCGCCGGTGCAGACGATTTTCCGCGTTCTGCGCGAACTGGCCGACAGCATGACGGCCACACGCGCCGGCGGACGCGTCACTCTGGAGTGGAAGATTGCGGCCTGCGCCGTAGTGCGGCAAAAAGGCGAATACGCGGAATTGACCGCGCGTCCGGGTGCGGTGTGGTCCGGAATCTATTTCGTGGACGACGGTTACGCGAAATCCGACGACGAAACGCTGGGCGGCGAATGCGAGCTCGCCGACCCCCGCGGCGCGGTGCCCGCCCTGGTAGCGCCGCAATATGCCTTCCGCGTTGCCGGCGGGGTCACGGCCGGACAGCTGGAAACCATCCGGCCGCAGACCGGCATGATCATTCTGCATCCTTCCTGGCAGCCGCGCGGCGAGCGGCGGTATGACGGCGCGGCCCAGCGCGTAGCGATCGAATTCGACCTGACGCCACCGTAGCCGAGTCGCGCGCTGGCGGAATTCGCCCTGCGGATTCTCGACACCGGCCTCCAATCCGGCAAGCATCGGGGGGATAGCTCCTCGAAAGCGTTCACGCCGAGACAAGGAGAACGCGGAGCATTGCCGCGACCGCACAACGCGCCAGACGAGATTATCGGCGAGATCGTGGATGCGGCATGTTTTCGTGTTATGCGCCGTGGCCTTGCACGGCAGGTTCGACCGAGCGCCGCCTCAACGTCACAAAGCTGTACCCCACCCCTTCACCCGTCGCGTGCTCTTCGCGCCCGGTTTCGCGCCACACGGCGCGGTCGAATCCCTCCAGCCACGCATCGCCTTCGTAATCGGCGTGGACTTCGGTGAGGTAGACGATGCCGGCGCGCGGCAGAGCGGCGGCGTAAATCTGCGCGCCGCCGATAATCATGATCTCCGCATTTTCGCGCGCGGCAATTTCCAGCGCTTTCTCGAGAGTGTGCGCCACCACTGCTCCGTCGGTCGCGAAACGGGAATCGCGCGTGACGACGATATTGGTGCGGCCGGGGAGCGGTTTCCGTGGCAGGCTTTCCCATGTCTTGCGGCCCATGATGCAGGGCTTGCCCAAAGTGAGCGCCTTGAAATGGCGCATGTCTTCGGGGATGCGCCAGGGAATGCGGCCCGCGTTGCCGATCGTACCGTTGTCGGCAATCGCGACCACCAGCGCGATTTCGCTCATCCGCGCCCCAATTGTTCCAGCGCGTCGCCGCTCAGTCGATAGCTCAACCAGCCTTTCGCCTGCTCGGCGCGAAGCCGCTCGTAGAACGCAATGGATGGCGTGTTCCAGTCGAGCACGAACCAGTCGATGTAGCGCGCATCATCGGATACAGCCTGGGCGGCAAGATGGGCGAGCAGCATTTTGCCGAACCCGCGACCGCGATGGCTTTGCCGGACGAACAAATCCTCGAGGAAAATCCCGCACGCCGCGGAAAAGCTCGCATAGGTGCGATACCAGGTCATGACGCCCACCGGCTCGGCGCCGAGAAAGCCAAGCTCGCAGAAGCAGCGCGGCTCGCTGCCAAAAAAATCCCTGGTAATGATTTCGCGCGTCAGCCTGAAGCGATGCGCGATCTTTTCATAGACCGCAAGCTCGTGGAGCAATTCGAGAACAGTCGCCTCGTCGCCCGCGCGGGCGCGCCGGATCGCGAGACCGCTCATACCGCGACCTGCGCCCTGATATGCGGGTGCGCGCGATAATCCTCAAGCGTGAAATCCTCGTAGCGAAAGTCGAAAATGCTTTTGACGGCGGGGTTCAGCCGCATGCGCGGCAGCGCGAAGGGCGGGCGGGCCAGCTGTTCGCGTGCCTGATCGAGATGATTGAGATAAAGATGCGCATCGCCCAGGGTGTGCACGAACTCGCCCGGCTCGAGGCCGGTGACCTGCGCCACCATCATCGTCAGCAGTGCATAGGACGCGATGTTGAAAGGCACGCCCAGAAAAATATCCGCCGAACGCTGATAGAGCTGGCACGAAAGGCGCCCCTGCGCGACATAAAACTGGAACAGGCAATGGCATGGGGGGAGCGCCATCCTGTCCACATCGGCCGGATTCCAGGCGGTGACGATGAGCCGACGCGAATCCGGATTGCGCGCGATCTCCTTCACCACCCGGTCGATCTGATCGATGGCGCCGCCGTCGGGCGCCGGCCACGAACGCCACTGACGGCCATAGACGGGTCCCAGTTCGCCATCTTTGTCCGCCCAGTCGTCCCAGATGGTGACGCCGTGCTCGCGCAGCCAACCCACGTTGGTGTCGCCGCGCAGGAACCACAGAAGCTCGTAGACGATGGATTTCAGATGCAGCTTCTTGGTAGTGACCAAAGGGAAGCCTGCGGCGAGATCGAAGCGCATCTGATGGCCGAAGAGCGAGAGCGTTCCGGTCCCGGTGCGGTCGCGCTTCTCCACCCCGCGCGCGAGCACCGATTCCATGAGGTCGTGATATTGGCGCATGTCGCACTCTAGGACGATTCTCAGACAAGTTTAGCGCGGAGCGGAAGACGCGGTAATGGGTCTATCCCAACCTTGCCTTCCGCAGAACATCGTTGATCCGCCCCTGCCATCCGTCGCCTGTCGAGCGAAATCGCTCGACGACGTCGCGATCCAGTCGCAGGGTTATCTGTTGCTTGGTCGGCGCCTTTTGCGGCCCGCGTTTTCCCCGTCCGCGCACAAGTGCTGCCAAATCCGGAAAATGATCGAGCGGCCTAAAACGGCGGAAATCTTCGGCGGTCAATTCGCGCACTTCGCCTTCTGCATCAGTGAGAGGCTTTCGCTTCTTCATATTTTCGAATCTCCCGTTGGTTCGCTTTTCGAAAACTGATAATTCGAATCCCTTCTTCGACTGGCGTATGGCACACGACGTACAATCGCTGCCCTATATATCCAACCGACACTCTGCGCGGCTCGGGATAAGGAAAGCGAACGTCATCCTGCGTTTGAGACAATTCCCAATCAAACGCCTTCATCAAACCGAACGGCAGTCCACGTTCCCGGGAATTCCTTTCGCTCTTGGCCGGGTCGAATTCGATCTTCATATTTGATTGTAGTTACGAAAAAATGCTGCGTCAATGACGTGCGGACGCCTTTTCATATCGAGCTCCATGCCCTATATAGAAGAGGTCGGGCAACCGACTACGGCGATAAACGGCTGCGTAATAAGCGGACTGGACCCGGGGGCGGTACCCGGCGCCTCCACCAAATGTCCTTCGAAGCCTTGGCCAGGGAGGATATCTGTGGGGGCGAAACAGGATCGACAGACGTGTAAAGGCTGACCTTTCGCTCGGTATGGTATCCGCCGTTATCGGGCTATTCGTACAGGTGCCAACGATAATGAAATGGCCCTCGCTGCCTAATAGGTAAGCGCGGCTCGGGGGGCGCCGGGCAACAGAAGCCCCCCACTTATCCCGTCCCAAACAGGTAATTTTCTTTTGCGTCACGCGTCCGGGCTATTCGGCGGCCGCGGTACGCAGGCGCGCGCTCCTGTCGAACCAGGCAACGACAGCGGAGGCGATAACGACAATCCCCCCGCCCGTCACCGCCGCCCCCACCCCTATGCGCGTCGCAAGCCAGCCGAGCAGCAGCGAACCCCACGGCATCATGCCCATGAACGCCATGGCGTAGAAGGCCACCACGCGACCGCGCATGCGATCCTCCGCGACCGTCTGCAGAATGGTGTTCGACGAGCCGCCCAGCAGCATCAGGCAGAAAGCCGTGGGCAAAAGCAGCGCCATCGAAAGCGGCAGCCAGTGCGAATGCGCAAACAGGATCAGACACAGCCCGAAGCCCGCGGCCGAAACAACCGGTGTCAGCATCAGATGCCGGTCATGCACGCGCGAAAGCACATAGGCGCCGCACAGCGCGCCCACGCCCACCGAGGCCATGAGAAAACCAAGGCCCTCCGACCCCTGGTGCAGCACATCGCGCGCAATCGCCGGCATTAGCGCCAGATAGGCCGCGCCGAAACAGGACGATGCGGCCACCAGCATCAACGCAACGCGAATCGGCCGCGTGCGCCAGGCGTATACAAATCCCGCCTGCATCTCGCGCAGCGGGTGTTCGTGCGCCGGCCTTGGGCGCACCGCGACCTGCATGAAGACGAGACTCGCCAGCACCGCGGCATAGGAAAACGCGTTGAGCGCGAAGCAGACGCCTTCGCCCGCGAATGCAACAATCAACCCGGCCGCGCTCGGACCGATCACGCGCGCCAGATTGAACATCACCGAATTGAGCGCGATGGCGTTGCGCAGGTCGTCGCGTCCCACCATTTCAATGGTGAAGGCCTGCCGGGTCGGAACGTCGAACGCGTTGATGAGACCCATGGAGAATGCCAGCGCCACAATCTCCCACACCTTCACGACATGCGTGAGCGTCAATGTCGCCAGAACCGCGGCCTGCAGCATGGAAAGGCCCTGGGTCACGATGAGCAGGCGGCGGCGATCCACGCGATCCGAAATCGTGCCGCCAAACGGGGCGATGAAAAACACCGGCACCTGCGAACAGAACGACGTCAGGCCCAGCAGCAGCGGGGAATGCGTCATGGTGTAGACCAGCCAGCCCTGGGCGACCGACTGCATCCAGGTTCCCATCAGCGATACAAGCTGGCCGGAAAAAAACAGCCGGTAGTTTCGGTGGCGGAACGCCCGCAACAGCGAAAGCGCCGTAGGCGTCAGTGGCGGCGGTGGGAGATCGATCGGCGTGCTCATCGCAAGGCTTGTCATTAGCACGCGCGTTATGCTCCCGTCGCCCCGATTGACATTCGTTCGATGGAAAAATCATGAGTTCGACAGACGCGTTGTTTCGGCCGTTCCGGCTTAAGTCACTTCTGCTGCCCAATCGCATCGTCATGGCGCCGATGACGCGAGCGAAATCTCCCGGCCAGGTGCCCGGCGAAGACGTGGCGGCCTATTATGGCCGCCGTGCCGCAGCCGGCGTCGGGCTCATTCTCACCGAAGGCACCTCGCCGGAGCATCGTTCCGCCTCCAACGATGCGAATGTTCCCGCTTTCTTCGGAGTAGCTTCGCTGAAGGGCTGGGCCGGCGTTCTCGCGGCGGTGAAAGAAGCCGGCGGTCGCATCATGCCCCAACTCTGGCATCAGGGTGTGGTGCGGCACCCCGGAACAGGTCCGTATCCGGATGCGCCGAGCATGAGCCCATCGGGGCTGGCGCGACCCGACAAGCGCGTTGCGGAGCCGATGACTCAGCACGACATCGACGACATGGTCGCGGGCTTTGCCAGGAGTGCGGGTTACGCCCGCTCCATGGGCTTCGACGGCGTGGAAATCCACGGAGCGCACGGCTATGTCATAGATCAGTTTTTCTGGGAGGGCACCAACCGTCGCGACGATGCCTATGGCGGCTCGATCGAGAAACGCACGCATTTCGCGGTGCAGATCATTGCGGACGTCAGACGCGCTGTAGGTCCGGACTTCCCAATTCTGTTGCGGTTCTCGCAGTGGAAGCAGCAGGATTTCACCGCCAGGCTGGCAAAAGATCCGGCCGAGCTGGAGCGCTTCCTTGCACCGCTCGCGGCCGCGGGCGTCGATATGTTCCATTGTTCCACCCGCCGCTTTTGGGAACCGGAATTTCCCGAAACAGGCTCCGATCTCAATCTGGCCGGTTGGACGAAGAAAATTTCCGGTCTTCCCGCGATCACCGTCGGCTCGGTGGGCCTGAATGAAGATTTCATTACCGCATACCGCCAGAAGGGCGCGCAAACCGCCGGCATCGATCGCCTGCTGCTCATGCTCGAACGCGGCGATTTCGATCTGGTGGCAATCGGACGCGCGCTCATAACCAATCCGGACTGGGCGGAAAAAATTCGCACCGGCCATCCGGATCGACTCGTTGCATATGAACCGAAGGCACTTGAAACGCTGATCTAGTTTCGATCTGCCGATTGACTCGCGGAGCGCCGCGCTTAGTCTCAGCCAATACCGCCCCCGGAGCGTCATGACGAAGGATTTTATCGGCTATCGAGCGCTCACCGACGCGGCGTTGCGCAGCGTTGTTCGAGAGGCGCTCAAGCGTGTCGAAAAACAGGGACTGATCGGGGCGCATCATTTCCGGCTGACGTTCAAGACGCATTTTCCCGGTGTGGAGATTCCGGATTTCCTTTGCGAACAATATCCCGACGAGATGACGATCATCCTTCAGCACCAGTATTGGGGTTTGAAGGTCAAGGAAAATCATTTCGAGGTGACCCTGACCTTCAGAAAGGTTCCTGCCGCGCTCGCCATTCCATTCCACGCGCTGACGGCCTTCGTGGACCCCGGCGTGCAATTCGGGCTGCAGTTTCAGCCCGAAGGAGACGAAGGGGAAAAGGGCGCTGACGTTGCCTCGGTAACGGCGGCATTGCCGGCTCCGGAAAAGCCCAACGGCGACGCCAAACCTTCGGAAAAGCCCGTGGCGCCCGGCGAAGTGGTAAGCTTGGATTCCTTCCGCAAGAAATGATTCCCGCGAAAACAATCCCATGAGCAGGACACGCACGGAAACCGACAGCTTCGGCGCCATCGAAGTGCCCGGGGACCGGTATTGGGGCGCGCAAACCCAGCGTTCGCTGCAGAATTTTCGAATCGGCGGCGAACGGATGCCGCAGCCGATCGTCCGGGCGCTGGGTATCGTCAAGCGCGCCGCCGCACTTGCCAATATGGATCTTGGCGAGCTCGACAAAAAACTTGGCGAAACGATTGCCGCCGCCGCGCAGGAGGTGATCAAAGGAAAGCTCGACGATCATTTTCCGCTGGTGGTCTGGCAGACGGGGTCCGGCACGCAATCCAACATGAACGCGAACGAAGTCGTTTCGAACCGCGCCATCGAAATGCTGGGCGGCGAGATGGGCTCGAAAGAGCCGGTGCATCCCAACGATCATGTCAACCGCAGCCAATCCTCCAACGATACCTATCCCACGGCGATGCATATCGCGTGCGCCGAAGAAATCGTCCACCGTCTCGTTCCCGCCCTGCAGAAGCTGCGCAAGGCGCTGAACGACAAGGCCCGGGCGTGGAAGGACATCGTCAAGATCGGCCGCACGCATACCCAGGATGCAACGCCGCTGACACTCGGTCAGGAATTTTCCGGCTATACGACGCAGGTCGAAAACGGAATCGAGCGGATCGAACAAAGCCTGCCGAAACTGATGGAGCTCGCGCAGGGCGGCACGGCGGTCGGCACCGGTCTCAACGCGCCGGCCGAATTCGCGCAGAAGGTGGCCGAGCGCATCGCCGCCATTACCGGATTGCCCTTCACCAGCGCGCCGAACAAGTTCGAAGCTCTCGCTGCCCACGACGCGATGATCTTCGCGCATGGCGCCATCAACACGGTGGCGGCGTCGCTGTTCAAGATCGCCAACGACATTCGTTTCTTGGGCTCGGGCCCCCGCTCGGGTTTGGGCGAGCTTGCGTTGCCGGAGAACGAGCCCGGTTCGTCCATCATGCCGGGCAAAGTGAACCCCACCCAGTGCGAAGCGATGACCCAGGTCTGCACGCGTGTCTTCGGCAACAACGCAACCGTGACCTTCGCCGGCTCGCAGGGCCAGTTCGAACTGAATGTCTACAATCCCGTGATGGCGTACAGCTTCCTGCAAAGCGTGCGGCTGCTGGCGGACGCGGCCGTTTCGTTCACCGACAATTGCGTGGCCGGAATCGAGCCGCGGCTGGACAACATCCGCGCCGGCGTCGAACGCTCGCTCATGCTTGTCACCGCGCTGGCGCCGAAGATCGGCTACGACAACGCCGCCAGAATCGCAAAAGCCGCGCACAAGAACGATACGACCCTGAAGGAAGAAGCCCTCAAGTCCGGGCTTGTCACGGCGGAGGAATTCGAGCGTCTCATGCGGCCCGAAGACATGGTGCATCCGAAATAGGCCGTGCTGAAGAAGCGCTCCTTTTCCATCGCCGGACACCGCACCAGCGTGGCGCTGGAACCCGAATTCTGGAGCGGTCTGGAGGCGGAAGCGGTCGCAGCCAACCGGAGTCTCGCCGCGCTGGTGGCGCAGATCGACGCCGGGCGCGATATGCGCCCGCTCGCAAGCGCGCTCCGCCTTCACGCGCTGGCCGCGGCAGCACGAAAGCCGGGATAGCGCTTGCACATGTCCGCCTGGTTCAACGGGCTGCAATGTCACTACGCACAAGATCAGCCATGCGTACGACCATCGCCCGGCGCGGATCGAACGGCAGATCCTGAAACCCATACCGCGCGTAGAACTTCCGCACACCTTCATCGAGGGGATGGGTTATGACGCCCCAACTGGCGACATCGTGCGAAGCCCTGAGCGCAAGGCGTAGCGCAAACAGAAGCAGCGACGCGGCATAACCCTGCCCCTGATAGTCCCCGCGAACGGCTAGCTGGCCAAGCAGAGTCGCCGGCAGGGGATCGGGCTTGTTGCGCTGATTGGCCTTCGGCAGGCTGGCACGCTCGATCTGTGCGGCACTCAGCGTCACGTAACCGATGATTTGTTTTGTCGCCGCGTCACAAATGACGTTGACGCGCGAAATTCCTGCGGCATGGTTGGCCCAGCCATGACGGCGGAACCAATAATTCATTGACTCCCGGCCGCAATCGAAAGCGCTGCGATCGTCGCTTTCGGTCAGCGGGCGCGGTAGCGCTATTTCCACTTCGGCGGCTTGCGCGCGAGGCCCTTCAAGGAAGCAATCTTCTGGCCGGGCCGGTGCACCCAGGCCTCGAACGCTTCCCAATCCCTGGCAGGGATGGTGACCACCCGGCGTTCCAGAGCGTCGATCTCTGCGGCATCGAGCGCCTTGCGCCGGATGAAATCGCTCAAGTTGGTATGCGCCTGCTCGGACGCCGACTCCAGAAGGGAACGCTCTTCGTCGTTCACGCGCACGCTGAGGACCGAGGTCGCCATGTATCTGCCGACAATAACTTGCTGTATGACAATAGCATACAGACGCTAGACTGCAAGAGCTTTACAACGCGCTGGCGGCCCAGTACGGGGAAATTCCTGATTTGTCAGCAGTGGTCGGCGGGGAGAGCCCTTATGCTGGCATGATGCTGTCAGGAGGGGCGGTGTAGAAATGCAGGCAACAACGGAGGCACAAATGATCGCGCTCTATCACCACCCCAAGACCCGTTCGTCGCGGTTCATATTCTTGCTGGAGGAGCTTGAAGCGCCTTACACCATCCAGCAGGTGTCGGTGCGCAGCGCCGACGGGACGGGCAGCGTCGATCCCGCCAATCCCCATCCGCACGGCAAGGTGCCCGCCATTGCCGACGATGGCGTCGTGGTTTGGGAATCGCCCGCCATTGCGCTCTACCTGACGGACAAATTCGCCAAGAACGGCATCGGGCCGCTCGTCGGCGACGCCAGGCGCGGACCCTATCTCTCGTGGCTCGCGTATTATGGCGGCGTGCTGGAGCCGGCGTTCATGTCGAAATTCCAGAACACGCCGGTGCCGCGCGGCACCGCGGGCTGGGTGCCGGTGGAAGAAGCGATGGAATTCGTCATCGGAACGCTCAGCGCCTCGCCGTATCTTCTGGGCGAAAAATTCTCGGCCGCCGACGTGCTGTACGCCACGACCTTTGGCATGTTCGGCGCCAGCCCGATGATGCCGAAATCGCCGGCAATCGAGAGCTACGTCAAACGCTGCCTGGAACGGCCGGCTTACGGGCGCGCGCAGGCCAAGGACAATGGCTGAGATCAAACGCGGGAGAAAGCCATGCTCACACTCTACCACGCCCCACGCTCGCGTTCGTCGAGCATCGTGTGGCTGCTCGAAGAGCTGGGCGAGCCGTACCGAATCGAAATCACGCCCATCGTTTACGGCAACGGCCAGGGGCAATCCGCGCCGGAAACCTACCGGCGCATCCATCCGCACAAGAAAGTCCCCGCCATCGATCACGACGGAACGATTGTGTTCGAATGCGCGGCCATCGCGCTTTATCTCGCCGACAGCTTTCCTAAGGCGCGCCTGGCGCCGGCCATCGGCGACAGGCGGCGCGGCGCCTATGTGACATGGCTTGCCTATTGGGCGGGGGTGATGAATCCCGTTGTCGCGGCGAGGTTTCGCGGCTGGGACAACGACAGCCCGACGGGATTTGGCGACTTCGACGAAATGGAAAATTTCATGGCGCAGACCCTGGCGCGCCATCCCTATATCGTGGGCGACAGCTTCACGGCCGCCGACGTGCTGGTTGGCGGGGCGATCGGGTTTTTCAGCGGGACATTGCTGCCCAAGCGCGAAGTGTACGACGGCTATCTCGAACGGCTGGCGGCGCGACCCGCGAGGCAGCGCGCCATGGCAAGAGACGATGGCTGAGATCGTCAATCTGCGCCGCGCGCGAAAAGCGAAGACGCGCGGCGAGCGCGAAACGATTGCAGGCGTCAATCGTATTCTTCACGGAGCGCCGAAGCTTTCGCGCAAAACCGCCGAAGCGAACCGCGAGAAAGCCACCCATGCGCTCGAGCTGCACAAAATCGAGCGGAACGACAAAGATTGAGATGGCGAAAGGGCCTTTCTCCGACATTCTCGTCGTCGATCTGACGCGGGTTCTCGCCGGTCCCTATTGCGCGCTGCTGATGGCCGAGCTGGGCGCGCGGGTCATCAAGGTCGAGCCGCCGGATCGCGGCGACGATTCCCGCTCCATCGGTCCGTTCCTGACCTCAAAAACGGGAAAGACCAAATCCGGCTATTTCCTGTCGATCAACCGCGGCAAGGAATCGATCGCGCTCGATCTCAAGAGTGAACCCGGCCGCACAATATTCGAGGCCCTGCTCGCGCGCGCCGATGTGCTGATCGAGAATTATCGCGGCGGCACAATGGAGCGGCTTGGTTATGGCTGGGAAACGCTGAAGACGCGCTATCCGCGTCTTGTCTATGCCGGCATTTCGGGCTTCGGCCACACGGGCCCTTACGCCGAACGACCGGCCTACGACATGGTGGTCCAGGCGATGGGCGGCATCATGAGTCTGACCGGACATCCCGGCGGTCCGCCCACCCGCGTGGGCTCTTCGATGGGCGATCTGACGGCGGGACTCTTCGCGGCGGTCGGCATCGCCTCGGCGCTCTACGAACGCAAATCCACCGGCAAAGGGATGAAAGTCGATGTCTCGATGCTGGATTGCCAGGTGGCGATTCTGGAGAATGCGATCGCACGCCATGTCGCCACCGGCGAAATTCCCGGCCCGCTCGGCTCGCGCCATCCGTCCATTGCGCCATTCGCCGCCTTCGCCACCAAAGACGGCCACATCGTCATTGCGGCCGGAACGGATGCGCTGTTCGCACGCATCGCCGATGTTCTGGGACGCCCCGCTCTCGCACGCGATTCCCGCTTCCTGACCAATCCCGAGCGCGTGACACACTGGCAGGTCTTGCAGCAGGACATCGAAGCAGCGTTGAGCAGCCGCACCTCGAAGGAATGGCTGGCGCTGTTGGAGAGCGCCGGGGTGCCCTGCGCGCCTCTCAATAATGTTGCCGACGTGATGGCCGACCCGCAGGTGGCGGCGCGCAACATGATCGTGACCGCCGACGATCCCGATTTCGGGCCGCTCAAAATGCAGGGCAATCCGATCAAGCTTTCGGCGCACGAAGACCCGGCAACACGCCCCTCCGCGCCCGATCTCGACGCCGACCGCGCGGCGATTCTGAAATTTCTGGGACTCTGACTCCCTGGGAGCGCGGGCTTCCAGCCCGCCTTGGTCGCGCGGGACCGTAATGCGGGCAAGATGCCCGCGGTCCAACGCTCCTGAGAAAGAACAAACGCGACTCCGCGCAACCTGGGCTGCTAGATTGCGTGGAATCATGGCGCCCAATCTTCCCTCCTGGTCCGATCCCCTCGACGCCGCTTTCGGCCAGGAGGCGCAGGCCCGAATCCATTCGCACGAACCGCCCTATCTCGGCGGCCTTAACAAAGAGCAGCGCGAGGCGGTTCTGACGATCGACGGCGCCGTGCTGGTGCTCGCGGGCGCCGGCACCGGCAAGACCCGTGTGCTGACCACCAGGCTCGCCCACATCCTCGCCACCCGGCGCGCGTGGCCGGGGCAAATGCTCGCCGTCACCTTCACCAACAAGGCGGCGCGCGAGATGAAGGAGCGCATCGGCGCGCTGATCGGCGGTGTCGTCGAAGGCATGCAGTGGCTCGGCACCTTTCACTCCATCGGCGCGCGCATGCTTCGCCGCAACGCCGAGCTCGCGGGACTCAAATCCAATTTCACGATCCTGGATTCCGACGATCAGTTGCGCTTGATGAAACAGCTGATCGAAGCGGGAAACATCGACGAGAAGCGCTGGCCGGCGCGCACGCTGGCCTCCTACATCGATGGCTGGAAAAATCGCGGGCTGACGCCGGGCGAGGTGCCGGAAGGCGAGGCGCAGGCTTATGCGTTCGGCAAGGGCCGCACGCTTTACGCGGCATACCAGCAGCGGCTGAAGGCGCTGAACGCGGCGGATTTTGGCGACCTCTTGCTCGACACGCTGACCATCCTGCGCACCCAACCCGACATTCTCGGCGAATACCGCGAGCGCTTCCGCTTCATGCTGGTCGACGAATACCAGGATACCAATGTCGTGCAGTATCTCTGGCTCAAGCTGCTCGCGGGCACCAAGGGCAATATCTGTGTGGTGGGCGACGACGATCAGTCGATCTATGGCTGGCGCGGCGCCGAGATCGAAAACATCCTGCGCTTCGAGCGCGATTTTCCAGGCGCCAAAGTGATCCGGCTGGAACGCAACTACCGTTCGACATCCGCCATTCTCGGCGCCGCGTCCGGCCTCATCGCCGCCAACAAGGGACGCCTCGGCAAGACCTTGTGGACCGAAGGCGACGCGGGCGACAAAATCCGGGTGCAGGGTGTGTGGGATGCCGAAGAAGAAGCCCGCGCCGTGGCCACGGATGCGGAGGATCTGCATCGCCACGATCATCTGTATTCCGACATGGCGGTGCTGGTGCGCGCCAGCTTTCAGATGCGCGAATTCGAGGACCGCTTTCTTTCGCTCGGTATTCCCTATCGCGTGATCGGCGGCCCGCGCTTCTACGAACGGGCGGAAATCCGCGACGCGATGGCCTATCTGCGGCTGATCGCGCAGGGCGACGACGATCTCGCTTTCGAACGCATCGTCAACCGGCCCAAGCGCGGCATCGGCGACGCCAGCGTACAGGCGCTGCACAAATTCGCCCGCGCCCGCGGCGTACCGTTGCTCGCCGCCGCGCGCGAAATCGCGGACACCGACGAAGTGCCGCCGAAAGCGCGCAGGGCGCTGGGCGATCTCGCCGCCATGCTCGCGCGCTGGAGCGATTCCGCGCGCCACCTGCCGCACACCGAGCTGGCCGAGATCGTGCTCGACGAATCCGGCTATACCGAGATGCTGAAGAACGACAAATCGGCGGAAGCGCCGGGCCGGCTCGACAATCTGAAAGAGCTGGTGCGTTCGATGGAGCAGTTCGATTCGCTGGCCGCGTTTCTCGAGCATGTTTCGCTGGTCATGGAGCTCGAGCAGAACGATACCGAAGACCGCATGAGTTTGATGACCCTTCATGCCGCCAAAGGTCTCGAGTTCGACACCGTGTTCCTGCCGGGATGGGAGGAAGGGCTGTTTCCCTCGCAGCGCACGATGGACGAGAAGGGTCTCGCGGGTCTCGAGGAGGAGCGCCGGCTCGCCTATGTCGGCCTGACGCGCGCGAAAATTCGCGCCCGTATTACTTTCGCCGCCAACCGGCGCGTGCATGGCAGCTGGCAAAGCGCGCTGCCGTCGCGCTTCATCACCGAGCTGCCGCAGGAGCATGTCGAAGCGGTGATCGACGAAGGCT
>Ga0208849_1000516_pt1 | contig 35821 bp, 35 predicted proteins | sample NGESurdeep072012_10_FD_184470 | JGI IMG/M metagenome (GOLD analysis project Ga0208849, IMG submission 184470) | Arctic peat soil microbial communities from Barrow, Alaska - NGEE Surface sample 53-3 deep-072012 (SPAdes) | ecosystem: Environmental > Terrestrial > Soil > Wetlands > Peat ... | reverse complement strand
TCGCTGCCTTCCGCCGCCCCCCACCGCAGCTCGACGCAGTCGTTCGGGTTGTAGGCCATCTCCAGATTTGCTGCCCGATCGACCACGTCCTTGAGCGACAGCGTCCACTGCGAGCCGTCGCTGCGGGTATAGGAAATCTTGCGCGCGGCGAGCTCGGAGGCGAGCACGCCCTGTAATTCGCTCTTCGCGTCCGCGATGCTCTTGCCGCCCGGCAACAAATAGCGCTCCGACCGTCGTGCGAAGTGACCGGGAAACCCGCGCACCACGTCGATCGCGATCAGCAGCCGGAAATCGCGCGCCGGCGTCGAGTAATCTTCCCAGGCGCCGGTCGTCTCGAAGATCGAAGCGCCATTCGGCATGGCGGTCTCGCCGCGCTCCTTCTCCTGGTATTTTCGTCCGTTCTCGACCGAGGTGACGCGCGTTTTCACCTGCTCTTCGAGGCTCGTGATGGCGTCCGTCATCGCCCGCACCGGATCGAGCGGCTGGGGCGACATCACGTCATCCATGCGATCGTAAAAATCCTCACCGCTCAACTGTGACTGCTGCAGCGAAAAATCGCCGTATTGCGGATTCTTGCCGATTTCGGCGTTGGTCAATCGGCGCAATGGGCCGTTCTTGTCGCGCATGATCGGCCGGAAGTGCTTGAAGCCGGGGCTGCCGAGCGCGGGATCGTGCACGAACAGGAAATTGCCGCGCCAGAAGCGCTTGCGCGTGATCGATCCGTCCGGCTCGGCGTCGACGGCGAGGAAGACGCCCGGCGTGCCGTTCGATTCCGGCACCCGACGCACCAGCATCAGAACGTGGCCGTAGGGGTCGGCGTACACCGTCCCTGGGCGCAGCGCCTGCTGGGTCAGCGGAACGGTGTAAAAATCCGTATTGTCGTCGCTCGCCGCCACGCGGACGGCGCCGGTGTGGACGACGTCGCCGACGTCCCGCAGATATTCGCCGAACGTGGTCGGGCGCTTCGGCTTCGGCGCGGGCGGATTGGCCGGTGGATTCGCGGACGGCTCGACCGGACGCGGCTGGCCCAGCAAGCCCAGCAGGGTCGGAGCCGGCGCGGGGGGCGTGGCGGCGGCGGGGGTGACCGATGCGATGTCCTGCTCGGGCGGCGGTGCCGGACGCGTGACTTCGGGATGCTCGATGTCGAACCACTGGTAGCATTTGGGCGGCTTGCCGGCGGTGCCGCGCGAGCAATTCGAATAGCCGAACGGCAGTCCCATCTTGAAGGCGAAATAGGCGCGCAGGAAGTAGACAAAGTCGGCACAGTCGGGGCGAAGGCCGATCCCCAGTTTGTCTTCGCCGATGTCCAGATAGTTGAACAGGAAGTTGCGCGATCGGTCGCGCAGCACGTCATTCCAAGCCTTCCATGACAGCTCCTGGTCGAGCGGCGCGTCGAACAGCTTCGCGATCCATGCCGAAAACAGGTTCTCGGTCTCATGGTTCCAGCTATTGCGCACTTGCCAGAAGCTCCCCGCCGGCGTGTGGGGCGGCGCCGGCTTGCGCGCGTTCACGACGATGTCGCGGGTGATCGCGCTGCATTCCGCCGGCGGGTGGTCGAGCGTCAGCGTCGCGTGCCACGTCCCCGCGGCCGGCGCGGCGACCTCGGCGAACCAGGAATAGGGCGGCCCGTCATGCCGGTCGGGCGATTTGGCCGCGACGCTTCCATCGGGCGCGATCAGCGAAAGCGTTCCCTCGACCGGCTTTTGAGTAACGACCATGACGCGCAACGGCGCGCCCTTCCACGGCGCGAGCGGCGAAGGCAACACCGTGAGCTCGGCCGCCTCTGCGCAGTTGCCGGATGCCGCTTCGGCCGCTGCGTCCCCTGCCGAGAAAAACAATCCAGATGCGATCAGCAGCGATGCCGTCGTAACAGCAAACCGGTGTGCGAGAAGCATGGGAATCCTGACCTTCCTGCAGGCCCCGGCCCGGCTGGCGGGGCTGGAGCGAAGGATACCGAATTGGCAGCGATCAGTCAGCCAATTTGGCGGCGATTTTGCGGCCCCGCCGATCGTAAAACTGTCGCCGGCCCGGCGCTCTCGATATGGAACGCCAGCAATGTTACAGTCCGGTCCATCACGAGCTCTTCGGAAGGACTTTCCTGCTCATGCCCATCCTGCGTCTCGCCACCATCCTCGTTGTCCTCACCCTCGCAACTCCCGCGCTCGCCGCGCGCTGCGGCGGCGATTTCGGCACGTTCATTTCTAGCATGTCGGCGGAGGCGCAGGCCGCGGGGATCTCGCAGGGCGTGATTTCGCAGGCGTTTGGCGGCGTGACGGAGGACGCGGCGGTTTTGAATTTCGACCGCCGCCAGCGCTACACCTTCAACAAGACGTTCGAGCAATATGTCGCGACCCGGGTCGGGGCGGGACGCATCAATGGCGGCCGGGCGATGCTGCAGCGTCACGCGGCGCTGTTGTCGCGGATCGAGGCGCGGTTCGGAGTGCCGCCGCAGATCCTGGTCGCGATCTGGGGCCTGGAGACCGATTTCGGCAAGGGCGATATGGGCCGGCTGCCGGTGATCCGGACGCTCGCCACGCTCGCGCATGATTGCCGCCGCTCCGAACTGTTCCAGGCTGAACTGCTGGCGGCGCTGAAGATCGTGCAACGCGGCGACCTGCCGCTGCGCGATCTGATCGGCGCCTACGCCGGCGAGATCGGGCAGACGCAATTCCTGCCGTCGTCCTATATCAAATACGGCGTCGATTTCGACGGCGACGGCCGCGTCGACCTGCGCCACAGCGTCGCCGACGTGCTCGCCTCCACCGCCAATCTGCTGCACACCAACGGCTTCAGGAACGGCGCGCCGTATGGCGAAGGCAGCGCGAATTTCGAGGCGATGCGCGAATGGAATCACGCCACGATCTACCGCAAGACCATCGCCTATTTCGCCGACCGCCTGGTCGGGCGATGAGGCCGCGCAATGACGGTGAAATTTCGTAGCCCGGATGGCGCGCAGCGAAATCCGGGGCCATCCCATCCGCATTGCGATTCCCGGATTGCGCTGCGCTCCATCCGGGCTACCTGTCGGCAGCAATCAAAAGGCGGGCTCGAGGCCCGCCGTTTTTGGTCAAATCATCTCGCCCCAAATCATCTCTCGCCCGGTGTGAGGGGCCCGGGCGGAGCGGGACTCCACCCGGGCCTGAAGTCACTTCTTGGACTTCTTGGCTTTCTTTGCCTTCTTCGCCTTTTTCGCCTTCTTCGCTTTCTTAGCCATAGCATCCTCATTTGGGTTTAATGGGTGGAAACGCGACACGAGGCATGCTCGGCGGAGGGCCAGCCTCGCAATATCCTCAAATCTAATCCCAACAGATTCGCGGCGCGCTGCCCCATACCGTGATGCCGCTGTCATCGCGTTATCCACAGTTGTTACGCGTTTTGACGGGTTTTTCCCCGGTTGCGGTGCGCAGCGCGCCGCAAAACCGCCGCACGCCGCCTGAGTTGCGCCGCTCGCGCCACGGCGTCAGGGTTAACGAGGTGCGAACGCCGGCGCCATCCTGCACCGATCCGGAACAGGCAAGGGCCGCTAAATGCCTTCTTCATCAATTCAAAACCACGGCGTCGAATGTTGTGCGGCGGTGAGAGTCCGTTAAGTCGCGCGGCCGCATCCTCGTTGCAACAAAGCGGGGGTGTCTTGGACAGACCGTTCGACACGGGAGGCGGAGCCATGAGCGTTCTGGGTGCGCGATGCTAAGCGTTCCGACGCTGTGGATGGTGTTTGTCATCAATTTTCTCGCGCTTGGCCTGATCTGGGCCTACATCATGCGCAGCTATCCCACTTTCGAGGCGGCGCGGTTCTGGACCGGCTCGGCGTTTGCTGCGGCCGGTGGCGCGGCGCTCGCGATGCTGCGCATCGTCGCGGTGGATTCGCTGGTGCCGCTGCTCGCCGGCGGTACCGTGCTGATTTTTGCCGCCTGCCTCGGCGCCATGGGCATCAACCGGTTCTACGACCGCGAGGTCAGCTGGCGTGACGCCGCGCTGATTACCGGATTGAGTTTTGCCGGGCTGACGTTCTTCCTGGTCGGGCACGACAGCGCGGCCATGCGGGTCTCGATCTATTCGATCGGCCAGTCCATCCCGCTCGCGCTGACGCTGAAGCTGTTGCTGTCGCGGCGGAACGGTTGCGTCAATCCCGGCGCCCGGCTCGCGGCGATGGTTGCCATTGTCATTATCGCCATTTACGGCGTCCGCCTGGCCGGCAGCCTGCTCGGCGGCGACGTCTCCTTCGTTCGCTTCAGCCCGCTGCAGTCGGTGCTGATTCTGGCGCTGGTGTTCCTGTCAATGGCCTGGAATTTCGGCCTGCTGCTGATGGCGATGGATCGGCTGCGCAACGAGGTCGCCGATCTCGCGCTGCTCGACGATCTCACCGGCGTCGGCAACCGCCGTCATCTGCTGCAGCGCCTGAGCGAGGAGTGTGCCAGGGCCGAGCGCCGCGGCGAGGCGTTCTCGCTGCTCGTGATCGATCTCGACGGCTTCAAGATGATCAACGATACCCACGGCCACGCCGCCGGCGACGCCTGCCTGCAGCATTTCACCCTGATGGCGCAGACCCGGCTGCGGCCCGGCGACATGCTGGCGCGCACCGGCGGCGACGAGTTCTGCGTCGTGCTGCCGGCCAGCACCCTGCGCGAGGGCGCGATGATTGCGCGCCGCATCCTGGAAGTGTGCCGCGAAGACGCGGAGGCCTGCGTCGGCGCCGATATCCCGATCGCGATCTCGATCGGCGTCGCGCAGTGGACGAGAGACATGGGCGCGTTCCCGGACCGGCTGATCGCCGCCGCCGACCACGCGCTTTACGCCGCCAAGAACGAGGGCAAGAACCGCTATGCGGTCGATGAGCCGGCGCCACCAGCGCTCGAATATGAGGCGATCCTCGAGCAGACTCTGCGCAAGCGCGCATAGGACACCGGCCAGGCGGTTTCGCCAGCTTGCGGCGGCGTTGTGCGCCATTGTCATTCTTGCTCCGGCAGCCGCGCTGCCCGACCTGGCAACGATCGCGCGCGCGTCGGGCACGCCGGAGATTCCCGGCCTGAAGATGGTCTGGCTGGCGCCGTGGGGCGAGGTGACCAAGGCCCATCCCTGGCGCAACATCATCGTGCACCAGACCGAGGGACCGGTGGGCTCGGCGCGCTCCGGCGCACTCGAACAGGCCAAACATCCGACCCGGCGCGGCCTCACCGTCTGGGTCGAAACCGACGGCACCGTGTACTGGGCCGTGCCGGAAGATCGGGTTCCAACCCATGGCGACGGCGCCAACCGCAGCGACAACAAATATATCGACAATCGCCCGACCTATCATCAGGTGGTCGGCGGCAATTCAATCGGGGTGGAATTCGCCGGCAATTATCCCGACGTGACCCGCGAGGCGACCCTGGCGCAGATCGCGGCGTGGCGAATTCTGGTCAAGGTGCTGCGGGCGCGCTACGGCATCCCCGCCGAGCGGATCTATGCGCATGACTGGATCGACTATAAGGACGCTCGCTATTGCGAAGGCTGCGCGCTCGCCACCCTGGCGCGGCAGCCCGGCCTTTAGGTCGCGCTGATGGTTGTTTCAAATCGGCTGCGCCATCCAGCGGAAGATACGGCTGATCAGTCCGGGCCGGTGCGGCTGCTGCGCCGGCGCCGCCTCGTCTTCCGCGACGCAGCGTTGATGGAAATATTCGTAGAAGGCGAGGTCGTTCGGCTCGGTGACGGTGAAATTCTCCCCGCCCACAAATACCGTGTAGTCGTAGAAGAACGGGCCGAGGAAAGGCATGGTCGGCGAGGCGCGATCCTTTGAGATGACGAATTCCGAGGGATCGAGTCCGTGCGCGATCATGGCCTGCTCGAGCTGCGGCAGCTCGCGCAGGAACGCGGGAGAAAACCCGCCGACGGTTGATTGCAATTTGATCGCCATGTGACCGCTGAGCGTACCCGCACCCATAGCGTTTTCGAGCGAAGTGGGTACCGGTTCGCGTGAAGAAAACGCGTCAAAACAAGAAAACCAGAGCCTGTTCTGATTCAACGAACAGGCTCTCGACTGGCAGCGCCAGTCCGGATTGGTCGCGCGAGAAGTGCGGCAGGTTCGGGCGGCTACCCCGTCCCAAACAAAAAGCCGGCGTTGCCGCCGGCTTTTGCCGTTCGTCGCCTTGTCGGCGAAATCAGTGCGCAGCTTCCAGTGCGGCCTGCTCCTGCCGGGCGATCGTGCCCTTCACGGCGGACTGCACCTTCTCAAAAGCGCGGACTTCGATCTGCCGCACCCGCTCGCGCGATACCCCGAATTCGCTGGCGAGATCTTCCAGGGTCATCGGATCGTCCGCCAGGCGCCGCGCCTCGAAGATGCGGCGCTCGCGCGGATTGAGCACCCCGATGGCGCCGTTCAGCGCCTTGCGGCGATGATCGAACTCCTCGTGCTCGGCCATGATGGCTTCCTGATTGGGCGTATTGTCGACCAGCCAGTCCTGCCATTCGCCAGCCTCGCCGTCGTCGCGGATCGGCGCGTTGAGCGAGGCATCGCCGCCGAGACGGCGGTTCATGTCGACCACATCCTGGTCGGTGACGCCAAGGCGCTTGGCAATCAGCTTCACCTGGTCGGGGTGCAGATCGCCCTCGTCCAGCGCGGAGATCTTGCTCTTCGCCTTGCGCAGGTTGAAGAACAGCTTCTTCTGGTTCGCGGTGGTGCCCATCTTCACAAGCGACCACGAACGCAGGATATACTCTTGAATCGACGCCTTGATCCACCACATGGCGTAAGTGGCGAGGCGGAACCCCTTTTCGGGCTCGAACCGCTTCACCGCCTGCATCAGGCCGACATTGCCTTCCGAGACGACCTCGGAAATCGGCAAGCCGTAGCCACGATAGCCCATGGCGATCTTGGCCACGAGCCGGAGATGGCTGGTGACAAGGTGATGTGCCGCGTCGCGATCGTCATGCTCGCGCCAGCGTTTGGCGAGCATGTATTCCTGCTGGGGTTCCAGCATCGGAAATTTGCGGATTTCGGCGAGGTATCTTGAGAGGCCGGATTCTCCGTTGAGAACCGGTAATGTAGCTGTACGGGCCATTTTCAGCGCCCTCCAGTGGTTCAGGCCCCCGACAGCGGCGGGCCCGGCAGACGACCGCTTTGTTAAAGCCAGTCGCGCTGCGATGTTCCGCGTTGGATATTCAACGCAGGTGCAGCATACACCAAATCGACCGGGATTTGGAAGGATATTGAGCGTCACGTCCCCGTGTGGCTGCCATAACCTGTTGGCATAACTTGCATTTTCAAAAGAGCCTGCGTCATAGCGCCGCTCGCAGGGCGTCCTGCAGAAGAACCAGATCCTTCGGCAAAGCTGCCTCCCAGCGCAAAATTTCTCCGGTCTGGGGGTGTTCCAGCACCAGGAGGTATGCATGTAGCGCTTGGCGCCCGAGGGCCGCCAAGGCAGCCTGGCTGCCGAAGCCGAGACGGCTCGCCTTGGTCTTGAAGTGTGGGCCATAGACGCTGTCGCCAAGCAGGGGATGGCCGATATGGGCGAGGTGGACCCGGATCTGATGGGTGCGTCCGGTTTCGAGCTGGCAGGCGATCCGCGAGGCCACCGGCTTGCCGTCGCGCCCGCGATACGATTCCTGGACCTCCCAATGGGTGATGGCGTCGCGGCCGCGCTCGCGCACCGCCATCTTCTCCCGGGCATGCGGATGCCGGTCGATCGGTGCATCCACGGTGCCGCGCTGGCGGTGCGGCAGGTCCCAGGCAAAGGCCAGGTAGCCGCGCCGCATCGCGCCGGTGCGGCCGTGATCGGCGAATTGCGCGGTCAGCGACTGGTGCGCCCGGTCGTTCTTCGCCACCACCATCAGCCCGGTGGTGTCCTTGTCGAGCCGGTGCACGATGCCCGGGCGGCGGACGCCGCCGATCCCCGACAGGCTGGCGCCGCAATGGGCGATCAGCGCATTGACCAGCGTGCCGGTCTCGTGGCCGGCGCCGGGATGGACGACGAGACCCTTGGGCTTGTCGATGACAATGATGTCGTCATCCTCGTAGACGATATCGAGTGCGATGGCTTCGGCCCGGGGTTCGGCGGCGGTCGCCTCCGGCACATCGATTGTGATCGTATCGCCGGCGGCGACATGATAAGCGGGGTCGCGGACGGGGACGCCCTTGATTGCGGCGGAGCCGGCCAGGATCAGCGCTTTCAGCCGCGAGCGCGACATTTCCGGGCGCCGCACCGCGAGCACGCGGTCGAGCCGGGCCGATCCCTCGTCGCCGGCGACGGTGACTTCAAGCCTTTGACCGCTGTTTGACGACACGCCTTGTTCCAACGAAGAGCCTTGTTCCGAAGAGATCCCAAGAGAGCCCAAGAGAGCCTGAATGAAGAGAGCCTGAATGACCGAAACCGTCGCGCCCGAACCGACACCAGAACAAGCCGCGCTTTTTCTGCGGGTGCGGCGGCTGATGCTGATCGTGGGCCTGACCACGGCGCTGGCGATCGCGGCCGTTCTCATCGCCATCGGCTATCGTCTTTTCCGCACCGAGGGAAGCTCCGTCGCGGCCGACGTCACCGCGACCCTGCCCAAAGGCGCTCGCATCGTTGCCACCGGGGTCGCCGGCGACCGGCTGGTGGTAACGCTGGATATCGGCGGGACGACCGAAATCCGCACCTTCGACACCCATACGCTGAAGCCGGCCGGCCGGCTGACCTTTGTCGGCGAACCCTGACCCGGATCATGCAACCGGGGGCGCCCGCCGTCTTGCCGCGGGCCGATTTCAAGGCTATTCCCTGAAGCCGCACGCTCCCTTCGTCTAGCGGTTAGGACGCGGCCCTCTCAAGGCTGAAACAGGGGTTCGATTCCCCTAGGGAGCGCCAGCCTGATTCACCATTCCGATCGCGGCGTTCAATATGCCTCGGCGAATTACCGCAAGGTGATGCAGTCCGCCGGCTTCCAGGTCTCGATGAGCCGCAAGGCCGACTGCTACGACAATGCTCCGATGGAGAGTTTCTTCCACACCCTCAAAACCGAACTCGTCCATCACCGGCAATATATGAAAGCGAAGCCGAAGGTCTGCTCGAGAACGTTGAGGGGGAGTATCACATCACCGAAGTTACGGTCCTACCCCGCGTCATCCTCAAGAGCGACGCCGAACTCGAGCCTGCCCGCAAAACCATGGAAGGCGTCGAAGCACACTGCTTCATCGCAAATTCCATTAACGCTAGGGTCACGCTCACCCCAGAGTTTGTCGTTGCTCCCCCACCAAAGTGAGAACGTCCTCGTCTGGAAAACGATTTTAGCCGGAATTGCTGCGATGCATGAGTCTCTTCGTGGGCGCTTCTCAGACGCATGAGCGTATCTGTGGCGATGCTCTATAGAGTTGATGCCTCGCGTCGAAATTTGTTCTCTAGCTCCCCAATAAGAGCATTGAGACCTCCGATCTGCATGCGTTTTACCGCGTCAATCAGGCCAGCATCGAGGGTTTTCCGGAGAGTGCCGTTGAGTGATCCGTCGTCGCGCCAGTCATTCAATCGTTTGTCTTTAAAGGAGACCGTAATAAGCATCGCCGTTCGGCCATGCAATGTCAGCAACGTTGAATAGATCGCCCAGAGTCGATCGCTAACATAAAGCCGATAATCTTCAACATTGGCTGGTATGATACTTTGCAATGTTTGAGCCACATGAGGTAGTTTTTTATATCGTCGAAGCGTACCGTAAATATAAATGTCTCTCTTCCCGCGGAAGCATTCATCTAGCTCGCTTGCCAGGAGAATCGAATCAACAAAGGTGACTTCGGAAAATTCCTTCTTCAATTTGAGGACGGTTTTCCAGAGCACTTCCACCGCTTCTTCAATTTTCGGGTCTTTGGTCGGTAATGTTTGGCTTAGATTGATAGTTTGAGCATGAACCGTGTGAGCAGAAAATCCGCCGCTCTCGGCCGATATGGCAGTGGACTGATCAATAAGGAGTTGAGCTACCACGGCGGAGAATTCATCTTCGGGAGCTGCCATGTGCCGCGATTCGTGCTCGTGTTTTATCTGTCTCAAGCGTTCTGCTGGGTATGAAATATCATCGTCATCTACCACTTTGTGATGATTGGCGCACATCAATATCAGGTTGTCGAAACCCTGGCGCTCTTCGTCAGTTTGGTTATGGTTGTAACGTGGTCCATTAGGACTATCGGCGTGTATATGGCAAATTTCTCCGATAAGTGACGCACCTTCGGCGATTGGTACAGCACATCGAGGAAAAGCACAGCGATTACCCGACAGGGCAAAAAGCCGCTTCACATCTCTGGGTGTTGGCTTGGACATTGTGAGCTATCTGATTGCCAGCACGATATAATCTGAGCGATCCAGGCGAAAGCCCCAAACCCTCGTCCTTGGGGCATATTACGGCGTTTTAGAAACATCGGAAAGCTCGCCACGTCGTGCCCAAGGCAGACTGCTTTTCGCTTACACCCGAACACGTCATCTCGGTTTCAGTGTCCTCCGGAGAGTAAATTGAGGTAGTCGCCGATCGGCCCCGCCCAGAGATCAGGATAGTGAATAACGTTGTGGCCCACGTCGCTGGGCGTATCGAACTCGAAAAACTTGCCCTCGCCGCCAGCTTTCTCAAAGGCTGCGAAGTTCTTCTTGCTGTGAGCGATCGAGTAAGTATGGTCACCTTGGCCGTAGAGCCAGATCGTTGACCGACCGTAGCGCGCACCGCGTTCAAAGAGCGATTGATTGACAAATTCGGCGGCGGGACATTTTTCGCTAAGCCACCCTCCGACGAAATTGATGGCGCCCAGAGTTTGCTCGGGGTGCATTCCTGCGTAGGCGACCGACAGCACGCCGCCACGTGAGTGTCCGCCGATCAGAACAGGACCGGAAACAACGTCCTGCCGCCGGCGAAGGACGGCAACGGCTACCGCGATGTCGGTCAATGCACGATCCGCTCCGCCCAGCACATCCTTACTGCAGCGATAACTGAACTGGGTACTGAGCTTGCTGATCCGGTTAACTCCCTCGTCATAGAGCCCATCCGATTTTCCGCGACCCCGGCGCTGCGGAAAAGCAACGAGCCAGCCCCGCTTGTTGAGAAAATCGGCAACTTCGAGCGAGACCCACGTTTGCTTGGCAAGTTCGGGGGTAGGGCTTCCACCGGTTGAGCCATGATTGAACACCGCGAGAGGAAACGGCCCTTGCCCGGCAGGCTTGAAAAAGACTGTCTCCAGCTTGATCGGACTGCCATCTTCGAGCAAATCCGTTTGGACCAATTCGGAAATTCCCCGGGACCAGGCGACGACCGCGTCGGGTTTGGTCAACGAGGCCAGGTCCGTTCTGCTCATCGCCGCACGAGCCATCCTGCCGCCGCTCTTGTAGATCGCGCCCAACTCTCCCTGATCATCCATGTCATAGGTAGCAGTGAACAGCGGTCCCTTCACGGTTAGGATGTGTCCAGACACAATCGCGTCCGATCGCCACCACCGCGCCTTGAACTCGGTGTATGGATTGTCGGCCTCTGCATAAACAATGTCGGCTGCGCCATCCTCGCCAATACGTTCGACAAGCAGGATATGCTTGAGGGAACCATTCCAGGCCCCCACCCACACGCCGCTCCACCGCCGCTGTAACTCCGCTGCGGATTTTGGAACAGAGGCTACGCTAGCGTCCGAGGGAAGCGGCACACCGTCAACGAAGAGATCAGCGCCTCCCGCAGCCCGCGCTGCCGGCCAAGCTATCGCCGCACCGCCTACAAGTGTGATGAACTCGCGCCTTCTCATGCCACCAGCCCCAAAAAATGTACCTTACGGCCTTCGCGACCGTGCCGCGCGAGCGCTTTGTCGGCGTCGGCCCTTGGAGGGTCAAGAGCCCTTGGAGCTTGGCCGAGTATGGGACGACAGAGGATGCCGACCCGAGAAATGTTTATCACAACGTTCTCATTGCGCTTGACGAAAGTCTGGGCCTCAACAACGGCCAGCCCAGTCTTTGGGCTTTCTTGTTTGATAAGCTCGAGTGGCCGCTAATGATCACGTTATGCATCTCGGCTGCGGCACAGGCTATTACACCGCTGTCTTGGCCGAGCTTGTCGGTCCTCAAGGAAGCGTTCAGGCAATCGAAATTGAAGCAGTCGTTGCAGAACGAGCGCGCACAGCGCTTAGGCCGTGGTCACAAGTTGTTGTCGTAAATGGCAATGATGCCAACGGTCCATTTGCGTCCGTCGACGTGATCGTCGCCAGCGCGGGGGCAACGCATCCCCTTCCAGCATGGTTAGATGCGCTAAAGCTCGGGGGGCGCCTCTTGTTTCCTATGACGGTCACGCGGGGACCGGGCGGCATGTTACTAATCACTCGTCTTGATTGCGATGAATTCGCTGCACGGTTCATAAGCAGGGCTTCTTTCTATGAATTTAGCGGTGCGCGGGATGCTGACGTGAGCAGGCGTCTTGAGCAGGCTTTCGCTGGCGATCAAGGGGTCGGCGCAAATCGTTACGCCGCGACCATCATTCAATGGAGGAGACCTGTTGGTTGCACGATGACTATTGGTGCTTGTCATGCCGCGAGAACTCATCAACACACCGCTAAAGATTAGCAAACAAAAAGGACATCGGGTACCAAGCGTTAGACTTTCGGCCTTCATTGCAATGGTCGTGGTTTCCGACCCCTAGGCAGTGGGGATGATGAGGCGGGGAGAAACATCGAGCGTATCGAACAAGCACGGACGATCAATCCGCTTTGTGCCTGAGGTAAGCTATCCAACCTGCCATGCGACAAATTGGCCCCTCGCGGGTACGTGATTGGCAAGTGATTCAACCTGATGGAATTATTCGGGTGCCTCTTCATAGGCAAACCCCAAGTCAACCCCGTCCTGAGCGCGCCCCCACGCCAGGCGGGGTTTTCTTCTTGCGTCTGAAATTGATGTGGCAGACCTATCAACGCATCGCGAAATGTCTGTAGCACACTGACGCTGCCATTGCATTCCGGCTGGCCAGGACCGCTCTTTCGAGCACGTCTTGGAATCGATCCGGAGGTAAAGTTCTCACGCATGCTGCGACCGAATTGCTCTAGCAGCGCTGGGTCGATCTGGATGGCTTGCGATGAATGAGATTTGCAATGTCAAGTTGGGATATGCAGTTCGAGACGGCCAACAGTCTGCCAGTGGTCCACAAACAGCGGGCCGCGTGGCATTGTCTTTATCAGGTCAAGTCGCGCCGGGCTTCGTGGCGTCGGAGGTCGGAATCTCGAAACATTGATTCGGAAGGAGGAACATCCACGATACGAGCACGAAAGGCGCTGTAAGAGCTGGAATCGCGATTGGCATCAACGCAGCGTTAAGCGCCGCTTGCGCAACGACCGTGAACACGGTGCCCAGCGCAGCGTACGCCACGACGCGCAAACTTGGCCGATAGAACACGGTACCAAGTGCGATCGCCGTCAAGACCGGGCTGAAGCCGAGAAGACCACCGGTGACCAGTTCGCTCTCGGCGCCGAAAAGATGTGCCGTAAGGACGGCCAATATCGCACCTGCCAGAGCGAATGCGGCAGCAGCGAGAGAGTTCACGGCTAGCCCCACCAGCAGAAGCAGCGCGGCCACGCCACTCTCCTTCAGGAATACTTGGGAGATGCTCTGTAGCACCCCCCGCGCAAGATCGACGACTTTGAGCGGGCTTGCATCATAGGGTTGGAATGCGGTGACAACATTGCCGCCGGAAGGCAGCGCTGTCCCCGTGAGGCCCGAGAACCCGTACGTGGCTAGCAGCAGGAGCCAGGTTATCAGCACGAACGGGAATGTCAGCGCCGACCCCCACGGCTTTACGACGTTGGTGACGCCAAGCATGGCGACAACAGAGACAGCGGCACCCAGCACCACGTACACCCAAAGCAGGGCACTGGGAGCGAGAAAAGTTGCCAGCGCCAATCCTACGAGGATGCCGTTGTAACCATAGAGCCCGGAACGGAGCGCCACTCCATCGACGCGAAGCCATTGCGCCGTCAGGGTCGCTATGACAACCGCGAGCAAGCCGGCAATCGCTACACGGGGCGCGCCGGCTGCGTATGATCCCCAGCCGATGGCCACGAGAAAGAGTGCCCCAGTCAACGGGTTGTTCTGAAACATTACCTGCGCAACGCCGCGCAGATTGATGTCCGTAAAGCACAGGACTTTGTACGAAGCGCACAAGCGCTCCCATCTTGCCAGCCGTTTCTCCATTGTGGCCTCCGCGAACGCGTTGATTCCGTGACTAGATGGCGGCTTGTCTACTAGCGCCAGAGGAACGGCGGAGGCAGGTCGGCGCCAGTAACTTCCTTGCGCGCCACTCCCCAAAACTCCCGCACTTTGGCCTTCACCTGCATGGTTTCGCGGCCCAATACCTTATAGATCAGGCCGGCATCGTTGGGCAGTCGGCTAGCGCCAAACGCCAAGCCACGCGCGAGGTCCACATCGGCCTCCAAACGCTCGTAGATGCGATCAGCTTTGTCTTTTGGGGTACACAGTATCACATTGCCGAAGACATCGAACGAGTCCATCACACCTGTCTGCCGCATTGGATATCGTGGCGGCTCGATCACCAGTTTCTCGGCGAACAAAGGACGGCCATCAGGGCTCATGGCGGCAGTCGATATGGACATCACTGTTGCACCGAAGCATTCGCCCGAATGATGATGCTTCCGGCCCGGTTGGATGATTTCCGAAAAGAGGATCGTCGCCGTGGGAGCGACGAAAATCCGCGTCTCACTGATAAATCGCGCATTCCGATGCGGGATTACGGGATCGGGTAGAAACTCGAGATATGCATTGTCGGCGAGCGTGATGGTCTGCGTTTGCGCTGCGTAGTTGGCATCCATCGCGTGGATCTTGGTCGCCGACTGCGTGGTTACGTGCGCTTGCGCACCGGAACCGAGTGTCACCTCAAGAGCGAGGCGGTCCCCCTGCAACAGGCAGCCCGTGGTAGTAATCATGAACACGTGAGCCAAATCCGGCATTTCCTGGTCGCAGTAAAGTGCGCGCTGCGCCATATAGGGCGAGCGGCGCTCAAGGTTGGCCAGGATCGTTTCGTTACCGCGGCGTTCGAAACCAAGACGCAGGAAGCCGGTCTTGCCAATCGTCCCGCTCTTCATCTGCAGCGGTTCGTCCTGAAATCCCGCCAGTTCTCGAGCCGCTGCGCCGAGTGCCTCGGCTGCGGCCCATGGAGCGGGGACCGCAGGCATCATGCCGATCTCCGGGCTTGCGGCTTCAAGTCGAACAGAAATTCTTTTTCGATCAACTCGACCAGCGCCGGGATACCTTCGCCGGTCTTGCAGTTGGTGAACAGGAACGGCTTGCTGCCACGCATCATCCGCGAGTCCTGCTTCATCACCTCGAGGCTTGCGCCGACGTGAAGCGCCAGGTCGGTCTTGTTGATGACGAGAATGTCCGAGTGGGTGATTCCAGGTCCATTCTTGCGCGGGATTTTGTCACCGGCGGCAACATCGATCACATAGATGAAATAATCGACCAGCGCAGGCGAAAAGGTGAGTGTTAGATTGTCGCCGCCACTTTCGATCAGTACGACATCGCCGTCCGGAAAGCGTCGCTCCATGTCCTCGACTGCTGCGAGGTTCATGCTCGGATCTTCGCGCACTGCCGTATGAGGGCATGCGCCAGTCTCCACCCCGATGATGCGTTCCTCGAGCAGAATTCCCTTGAGGGTCCGCTGCACGTGCTTGGCGTCCTCGGTCGTCACCACGTCGTTGGTGATGATGAGAACCTTGATTCCGAGATCGAGCAATCGTGGAGTAATGGCCTCCACGATCGCGGTCTTGCCCGAGCCCACTGGACCGCCGATACCGATGCGAGTAACTTTCTTCTTCGACATTGCATGCTCCAAATCCACGCCTAGTTCATGAACAGGCGTACGTGCGATTTAGTGTGAACCGCAGCCAGGATATCTGTCAACGGCGCGTAGCCCGACATGTCCGACAAGCAAGCGGCCGCTGCGTCCTCGTAAGCGGAAGCAGTGCGCCCGTTCAGCTCATAGAGTATATTTTGCGTATCGATGTGGCTGATCCTCATCAGCCGCAAGCCAGCGCCCAGGATGGTGGCCGCCACACCGTATTGATGCACGACGAACGCTCCGAGCGAGGACATATCTTGTCCCGCAAAATTGACCGCCAGCGTCACCGGATAGCATCCAGGAGTGACAGACGATTCGATGCAGTCACGCCACTTGAGAAGTAGTGGCGCACCGATCATCAGCGCGCTCATTTCCATGAATTTCTTGCCCATGCGTACCGTCATGGTTCGCATCTCTTCGGAGAGTTTGCGGGCTTCCACTTGCTTGTCGATTCGGATGAGTGCGTCGACGTCGCCGGCCATTGCCGCGCGATGCGCGGCGATGAGCGCGATGCCGTCGCCGCGCGCTGTCTGTTCCACGGCGGTGAGCGCGAACGCGCGGAGAGTGGGCGCATCGGAAACGACGCCCTTTTGGATGGCGGACTCCAAGCCGCAGGAAAACGAAAAACTCCCGATAGGAAAGGTCGAGTCGCCAAATTGAAGCAGGCGCGCAAGAAACGTTCCGTTCGCGACTGCTCTGTCGTCACTATGCACGGGAATTCACTAGGCGGAGTCCTTGGGCAATTGATGCGAATGAGCCTCGGACCCGGAATGCGTGTGAACGCGCACGGGTGGGCGTCCATACACACGCCCCGTTTCGCTTTCGACGGCGGCATAAAGCTCGTGAGTATGCGAATGCACCGGACCTTCAGCTCCCCCGAAAAGCCGTCGCGTTTCGTGAGGCGCCAGGTAAGGAATGACCTCCCGGCCCGAGACGAATTCAAAGCGAATTCCCTCGAAGTGATGCGTGCGCATTACGGACTCCATTACCTTGCGGTCGACGACCAGCGGCACATACACCGCGTTGTCCTTGACTAGAGCAGGCCAGTGCTGGTTGCCCATCGCATGTCCCAGCTCGATGCAGGTCCGCATCGCCGTTTCAGACGGTCCGCGCGCAAGTTCATTCAGGTGCACTATCAATACGTCGCGCAAGTCGATTCGTGCAACGATAGCCGTGGCCGACTGACCGTCCCAATGCAACACGTCGCCGTCGTGGATATGGGTGCCGCGATCGAGCGAAATCGCAAGCTCGATATCGTTCACGGTCGTTCTCCGGAAGCGGCTTTTTTGCGCCTGCCACTGATCGACCTCCAGGAAGTCTATCTTGGCAGTAGTAAGCCGCTGGCTCCATTCGGGATCTCTGACATTGCCCAAAACGACTTCAATGACGATCACTGCGCGCTCCTCAACTGAAAAAATACTTCTGATTAAGCGAGATCGTCTTCAATGGTGGCACGGTCGCGTGCATGCCGTCGACGGTGACGGCAAATGTCTCCGGGCTCACTTCGATCTTCGGCAGCCCGGAATTTCGAATCATGTCTTTCTTGCCGATCTTGCGGATATTGTGGACGGGCATCACCTGCCGTCTCAGCCCGAGGCGCTGTTTGATTCCGGCAGCATGAGCGGCTCCCGAGACGAAGGTGATACATGTGGCCGGCAGAGCATCGCCATAGGCGGCGAACATCGGCCGATAGTATGTGGGCTGCGGTGTGGGCAACGACGCGTTGGGGTCGCCCATTACCGCCCAACTGATCATGCCGTTCTTGATAACAATCTTTGGTTTGGCGCCGAAAAATGCTGGCTCCCACAATACGAGGTCCGCAATCTTGCCGACCTCGACGGAGCCGAGCACGTCGGCGATGCCATGTGTGATCGCCGGGTTGATCGTGATTTTCGCCACGTAGCGCAAAACGCGGAAATTATCGTTGCCCGGCGCGTCTTCGGGTAATTTTCCGCGTCCGGTCTTCATCGCATCGGCGGTCTGGATGCAGCGTAACCAGCACTCACCGATGCGCCCCATCGCCTGCGAATCGCTCGAGAACATGGAGATTACACCGAGATCCTGAAGGACATTTTCGGCGGCGATCGTCTCGGCACGGATGCGGCTCTCGGTGAATGCCACATCGGACGGGATATCTGGACTGAGGTGGTGGCACACCATGATCATGTCGTAGAGCTCCGCCTGCGCGTTGATGCCGTAGGGAAGCGTGGGATTGGTTGAAGAGGGCAAAACGTTGGGCAGGCCGGCAATCTTCATGATGTCCGGTGCGTGGCCGCCGCCCGACCCCTCGGTATGGAACGAGTGTACCGTTCGGCCTTCGAATGCCTCGATCGAGTCGTCAACGAAACCTGATTCGTTCAGCGTGTCGGTGTGGATACATACTTGTATGTCCATCTCGTCCGCGACGGTGAGCGCAGAGCGCAGCACCGCCGGACTGGTACCCCAATCCTCGTGGCACTTCACGCCGACGGCACCGGCCTCGATCTGCTCGACGAGAGCTGCCTTGCCATGTCCATGCCCCTTGCCGAGAATACCGATGTTGACAGGCCAACCTTCGAAGGCGCGCAACATCATCCCGATGTTTCCGGGGCCGGGCGTAACTGTGGTCGCACTGGATCCGTCCGAAGGACCCGTCCCGCCGCCGATCAGGGTGGTGGTACCGTTGGAAAGCGCCGCCTGCGCCTGCTGCGGGGAAATGAAATGGATGTGCGTGTCTACTCCTGCTGCCGTCAGGATCAGATGCGCGCCCGAGATGGTGTCTGTAGCCAGGCCGACTTCCAGGCCGGGCGTGATGTGGTTCATCGTATTTGCGTTGCCCGACTTGCCGATCGCGCAGATGCGGCCATCCTTGACGCCGACGTCTGCTTTGACCACACCCAGCACCGCGTCAATAATCGTCACATTGGTGATGACGAGGTCGGGCGCTCCGCCATCCCGCGTCACCTGGTTGTCCATGCCCATGCCTTCGCGCATGCTCTTGCCACCGCCGAAGACGATCTCATCGCCAGCGCCGCCTCGCAGATCGTGCTCTATCTCGACGAATAGTCCGGTATCGCCCAAGCGGATGCGATCGCCGACCGTGGGGCCGAATAGGCCAACATACTCTTTCCGAGAAATCGTAGGCATGAAAACCCCCGTTCAAACGGCGAATATCTCTCGTTCGGCGAACGGGCTCACGCCTTTCGCGACGACGACCGGAAGCCTCGCTGCGCTGCCAGCGCTACGGCCTTGGACTTGAGTGCATCTGCGTCCTTGCCCGCTGTGGGACCGTCGACGAGATTGTTGAACCCGTAGACGGCGCGCTTGCCGCCATAGGGAACCAACAGGACCTCACGCTCATCTCCGGGCTCGAACCGCGTCGCTGTCGATGAAGGGATGTTAAGATGCGTCCCATACGCCGCAGGGCGATCGAATTCCAGCGCGGGATTGACCTCAAAAAAATGAAAGTGCGATCCCACTTGTATCGGTCGATCGCCGGTATTGCGTACCGTGAGCGTTGTTACCGGCCGATCGGCGTCAAAGGTGATCGGCGCTGAACTGCACACGTAGCCGCCCACCGCCACGACGGCTGTTGCCGGATCGACATTAGCGTCAACCGCGGGCCCTATTTTCGGTCCAACCATACCAGTCTCCAGCTAAGATGCTTCACTGAATTGGCGTATGCACCGTCACGAGGCGGCTACCGTCCGTGAACACTGCTTCGATCTGCACCATTGGGATGATGTCGGCAACGCCGTCCATGACATCCGCCTTGGTCAGCGCGACGCTCGCATCCTTGACCACCTCTTCGATTGTTTTTCCGGCGCGGGCTCCATCCAGAGCGACAGCGGATATGACGGCGACGGCTTCCGGATAATTGAGCTTGAGGCCCTTCGCCTTGCGCTTCAGGGCAACGTCGGCCATCATGTGGATGAGCAGTTTGTCGAATTCTCTCGGCGTTAGCTGCATTGCCTTATCCTCCAGCGCCGATTTACTATCGAACGGTAGTGTAGGGGAAAACTGGAAGTGGAGCAAGTCATGACGCCCAGACTGCGTTAGAACGAACCAAATACCGAGCCCAACACGAAGACCGCGGCAAGCGATATGATTACGCCGACGATCACGGTCATCACCATGTCGAAGTAGCTTTCAGCATGAGTTTGCTTGCTGATTTGAAGCAGGAGGAGGACGGTGCCGTTGTGAGGCAGTGCGTCGAGTGTGCCCGCGCTGATCGTCGTCAGACGGTGCATCAGCGCGGGGTCGATACCATGCTCGACTGCGAGACGCATGTACTCGCTACCCAATGCATTCAGCGCGATTGCCATTCCGCCCGACGCCGTGCCTGTGAGTCCGGCCAATACGTTCATGGCAACGACGAGCGACGCCAACGGACCTCCCGGAATCTGCAAGACTGCGTCACGAACCACTGTGAATGCGGGCGTTGCGGCTACTACGGCGCCGAATCCTACAAGACTGGCCACTGTCATTATTGGCAAGACCGAGGAATTCGCGCCCGCGTCCAAGCTTTCGCGCAGTGTGGCGAGCCGCTGGTAGTTCACGGCGATGACCGTCAGAATTGCAGCGCCGAGCGCAATGAGAACCGACCACACCCCAATCATTCCACCGACATCTATTCCCCAACGTTCAGTCGCAAGAACCGAGAAATCGATGCGCGGGAGAATGACCAGCGCCATCATGAAGTTTACGACGATGACGACAATAAGCGGCAAAACGGCAAGAATGAAGGGCGGATTGCTGGCACTGCGTTTGCCGTGATCCAATTCTGCCGGATCGAAGTCTCCCGACGCTGTGGCCTGTTCGCGGACTTTCTCGTTGATAACAATCGGACCGGAGTCATCGATATACGTCTCACCCGCCTTGCGTGCGGCGGCTTCCGCGCGCCCAAGCCACCACATCCCGAAAGCCAAGGTAATGAGCGACGCAATGATGCCCAGGCCGGGAGCCGCGAAGGTCGTAGTTCCGAAGTAGGGCATCGGAATCGCGTTGTTGGTTGACGGCGTTCCGGGAAGCGCGGACATCGTGAAAGTGAATGCTCCGAGACCAATTGCTGCCGGTATCAACCTGCTTGGTATGTTCGCGGCCTTGAACATCACACGCGTCATCGGGACCAGGACAAAGAAAGCCACAAACACGCTTACGCCGCCGTAGGTCACCACGGCGGAAGCAAGCACGACCGAAAGCATCGTTCGGCGAACTCCCAACCGCTCCGTCAAGAACCGCGCAATCAAGGTAATCGAGCCGCTGTCGTCCATCAGCTTCCCAAAAATACCACCGAGCAAGAACATTGGGAACCATTGCGCAACGAAGCGAGCTGCGCCCGTCATAAACGTCTGAGTCCAGTTTGCCAGAAGAGGCTCGCCCGCGATCAAGGCGGCCATGAGCGCAGCCATCGGTGATAGCAGAAGTACACTCCAGCCCCGGTAGGCCAGCCACATCAAAAGCGCTAGTGAAAACAGGATTCCAACAAGTCCCATGACCCAACCTTTTATTTAAGGATTGCAAACGATGACACCATTTCTGGCTTCCTTCCCACATCGAGGTGAAGAAGATTTCGCCGGACGATCACTGTTGTGACATTGGGTTATCTCAAGCCTCCGGAGATTCTTCGCTCGCGGATGATGCGGAGCCTACCTGACCATGATAACGTAGCATGTTGCTTATTTGTAGGTAAGTGATGTTCTGAAGGTATCTCTGGCCACGATCTTAGTTGGGAGGATGCTCGCTACTTGACCTTGTACGGCGGCTTACTCGACCGAGTAGGCCGCTCGTTTCCCCGCTTGCGATGCCCAGTGCGTAGCAACTTACATTGTGTTGCAGGTGTTTCAGGCGTCGCGCTCACGAAGAGGCGACAAGGGACAAGATGATTGGAGATTTCTCGAAGCCCTGCACTATTTCGTGGTTCACAACATCACTTGGCGTGCGCTTCTGGCCCAATTTGGGCATTGGATCGGTCTTACCCTTGGCCAGCACGGCGACCGTAGTGTTGTCGTCATGCAATCGCTCGGCGCTCAGGGCGTAGGCCTCCAGGCGCTTGAACAAAGAGATCGATCCGACCGACGTCGTTTTCGCGTATAGGCGGCTCAAACCAGCCGAGATTGCAACGTTGGGTCTGCGGCGGGGACAGATTGTTTTGTCGCCCAGCGTTTCCTGCCAGCCGTTGCGCGTGAAGCCGAGATAGCCAAATCAGCCCGTAAAACGCGCGAGCAGAATAGTTCTAGTGAGTCGATCGAGTGAATGTTAGTGGCTCGGACGACCGGCGATCTAACGCTCATCGAAGAAATCAAGGCCGCAAGGCTCTGTATGTTGCAAGGTCTTGCCTTAATCACGCGACCCTTCAGCCATAGGACTAACATCCTGTCCGGACCACTTCGGAGGCCGGCTTTTAGATCGCAATCCCGATTGATCATTGCAATTGTAGTTCTTTGCCGGCAAAATCTGATCGTCTACTTCGGCATCACCTCGGTTCTGAAGGGGATGCACGAAGGCGTGCGTGACTGGTGGCGAGTACGCCGCGCGCGATTTAAGGGGTCGATCGAGTTCTTAACTGTCGGAGGGACATATGTCGAAAGCCTGCTTTTCGGCGCTTCTATCTGTTTGCATGATCGCTTTCACAGCACCCACGTTCGCGCAGACGCAACCCGCGCGAGTCGGCGCGCTGACTTGCAACACCGGCCCGAGGGTGGGCCTGCTGGTCGGTTCGCGGCAAAACATCCGTTGCGTTTTCCAGGCGAGTGCAGACGGACACCGCTATAATTATACGGGCCGAATTGGCAGGATTGGCCTCGATGTCGGCGTCACCGGTGGTGGCAGGCTGCTCTGGGGCGTCTTTGCACCGACCTCGCATATCGGTCGGGGCGCGCTGAGAGGAACTTACGTCGGTGCGAGTGGCAATGCCTCGTTCGGCGTTGGCTTGGGTGCCAACGTGCTGGTCGGTGGATCCAATCGGACGATCTCCCTGCAGCCACTATCGGTTGAAGGCCATGTTGGTGTGAATCTGGCGGTGGGAGTAGCGAGACTAACGCTCCAATAGCGCAGTGATTGCGGCAGCCGATGGCAGGAATGATTCGGTCAGCCGCTGCAATTTGTTTGAGTTCTCGATCGGCAATGCGCGTGAAAGTAGTCAGGTGGGCAAGGTCGGGGGCGGACTTGTTCGGCTTTGCGCTGCACCCCGTTGACGCCCGGAACTAAGAATTTACCTAACTGAGTCATGGCGACTCCGGCGCGCATCGACATGCGGACCGCGCCGCACAGCTCGGTATCGCCGCGGGGCGATTTTCCCCCATGGGTCGGAAGAAAGCGCATGCAGCCCGCCCGCCGCCACGCTGGTGGCGCTATCTGGCGCTTGACCTCGGCAACGCTGACGATCTCGCCGGCCGCTACTTGGAGTCCACGGCTCGCTTCTGTTCCGAGCTGAGGCCGCCCGCTTTCGTCAACGGATCGTCGGGATTGCCTGCAGTGACGTAGCCGATGACGGTCATGGTCGCCCAAGTCGCCAAAGCGGAACCCGCGAGAATGACCACGAGGATGATCAGAGCTTCTCGTTTGCTTAACCCGAGCATTACAGTCCCCACCAACCGACAGTCGCCGGCGATGTTATCAAGCTGGCGTGGATTCCGATACATTACCCGGTGCCAGCGCAGATGAGGCGCTACTGTTGTTGGTTGCGCGACCGGGCTCGTGACAGGGTTCAACGGGATGTTGCTCGACATACTCGCCGCGATCGCGAGCAAGGACTGTGACGATCGCCGCCGTCGGCGGGCTCAAGGGCAGGCCAAGGCGGAGGGCCGCTACAAGCCGTCAAGAAGATGCCGGGCGCAACGAGGGATGCTGCCTTCTGCGGAGAAGACGATGCTGAGCACGCTTCTCAAGGAGCGCGCCCGTGTGAACAAGATCTGGCGGGGCCACGGGTTACGGGACGGCGTACCGCCGCATGAACCGCGCTTTCCCCCACCTTTGGCATGCAAGGCATCCGGTCCGGTGTCGCCCGAGGATGGAATTGGTCGTTTTACACGACGCCGTCGATTGGTCGGCGAGTCTGGAAAAGTCTCAGGATTGCGAAACCGGCGGCAGCGGCAGCGAGATGCTTGAGCGTATGTCCGCTCACAATCGAGCCAACCGAATAGATCTTCTCGTCAAGGAATTCCAGCAGCTTGGCCAGCGCATAGAGGGCCGCAGCGGTGACCCAATAGGATGCACCGGTATATTTCGGCGGGAACAGTTGGAGAATCAGGACCAATGCGAAAAAAGGAAAAAATTGCGCCCAGGCATAGAGCCGCAAATCGTCGGTCCAACGCCACAGCAGAAGACTGAAAATGCCGATTGCCAGCAGCGGCCGCAATAACATGGTTCCGGCTCTCGCATCCACGCGCTCCTCGACGACAGCGGCAAGGATTGCAGCGAAGCAGAGCGTCATCGGCAACCGATCCCAAAACAAGGTGGAATCGTTCGGATTAAGGTGGTAGTAGGACGAGCCAAAGCCGGTCAAAAACAGTCCCGTGAAGAGCACAAGGGTTGTTGCATCGCGATGAAACCGCAACAGGCCGGCTACGCCGACAGCGATGAAGGGCAGATTCGAGACCACGTTCCAGAAGTTCGGTATGCCGAATAATTCGCGTTGGTCCGCGAACTGATGATAGTTCTGATCCTGCAACAATTGCGGAAGCGGCAGCAATGCCGCGAGCGAGACAATCATCAAACCATATAGAACCGGTATGGGTCGATCTCGGACTATGCTGCTGATTGTCATCTAATGACGGGCCTTTGGACAAGGGTCCTGGGACAAGGGTCCTGAATTGCCGGAAAAGTTGGCAGCCAGCAAGGCTGTTCACTGAACGTGGCAACGTGATGCACTGCCCAAACAAGAAATCACTGCGCCGCGAGAACGTTCTTGCCGCAGTCTCACCACGCCGGCACCAAAGCCTGAAAAGAGTTCAGGCAGTCATGCGGAGTACGAAATTTACCAGAACGTACTTAACAAGTGAAGTCTGGCCGGTGTACGTTCCCGGTCCCTTAGATCGTGACATGATTTATATCTTGCCTTGTCACCCTCGCGAGCGGCGACGCCAATATGCGTTCGGCAGTTGAAACAGCGGAAGAGGCCGATGAGTTCGCTTCGCAGACTCCTGTCCATATCGCTCGGCTGGCTGATCGCGGTGATCGGGTTTCTGTGCCGGGCCCTGCCCGTCACATGGGCCACCCTGGCCATCTACTATTCAAATCTGCCGTGGAGTGAGGTGCGGCTGGGGCTGGCGGCGGCCTTTGCGGCGTTCGCGATCTGGGCGCTCTGGTTTTCGCGTCAACGGCGCATGCCCGCGGTGGCATTTGTGTTGTTTCTCGGTGTAGTCGCATGGTGGATCTCCATCCGTCCCTCGCACGATCGCAACTGGCGTCCGGAGGTCGCGGTCATGCCGCGAGCTGTGATCGACGGCGACCGCGTGCACCTGACCGGTGTCCGCAACTTCGACTACCGCACTCGAAACGATTTCACGGTGCGCTACGAGGAGCGGGAGCTGCAGCTGTCGCACCTGACCGCTCTCGATTTCTACGTTTCCTATTTTACCGAAGGGCCGGTCGGGCATACATTCGTGAGCTTCATTTTTGACAATGCGCCACCGCTGAGCATATCCATCGAGACGCGTCCGGAGGTCGGCGAGGGTTTTGCGCCTGTCGCATCCCTCTTCAAACAATTCGAGTTGATCTACGTGGTAGGTGACGAGCGCGACCTGGTACGCGTGCGCACCAACTACCGAGGGGAGCCGGTGTACCTCTATCGCCTCAATACCTCGGCCGACGATGCGCGCCGGCTTTTCCTGGTCTACCTTGGGCGGATCAACCAACTCGCCGATCACCCCGAATTCTATAACCTGTTGACCAACAGTTGCACGATCAACATCGTGCGATATGCGAATGCCGCCGGAAGGAGCGGCGGATTTGACATCCGTCATCTCCTCAACGGCCTCGTCGACGGCTACCTCTATTACTCGGGCCGGATCGACACGACGTTGCCGTTCGACGAACTGCGGAGACGCTCCCGGATTAACGAGGCGGCGCTGGCAGCCGATGGCGGAGCCGATTTCTCGGAACGAATTAGGGCATCCCTGCCGACGATCTCCCACTGAGTCAAGTCGCTCTGCGATGCTGCCGCCACCTTCCATTGCAGAGCCGGTCAGCGCCAATCCTGCGGCTGGAGTTGCCTGACTTACCCCCTGCGGTTCGGCGGCTAGATGTAGACCTGAACGGCTCGCTCCGATCGATCAACTTTCTTTCCGGCTTGACCAAAAGGTCATGCCAATGCCGACCACGAAGGCTCCGGCGAGAATTACGAAGAGCATAGATTGTTTAACCCACGAGACCGCCGGAACGGCGAGAGCCAGAACCAGCCCGAGAAAACACAGTTCGAGCGAAGCAAGATTGAGCCCGGCCAGAAAGGAGCCGAGCGCCAGCAACATCAGAAGGACCAGACTGGTGGCCGGCGCAGGCAGCAGTTGCTGAACACCGGCCAGCAACATGATGTTCATGGCAACGAGGACAGCAATCCAGTGGACAGCCTGGGTCCAAACCAGCCGGACCCGCGCCTGTTTGCCTTCGATCTTGTCCCATTCGGTGAAAATACACACTCCACCGGATATCAGGGCCAGCAGTTCCCAATAGCCGGCAAGAGGCTTTTGCGCCATATTCGAGTAGGCCACACCGGCGAGCGCCAGTGCCAAGACGAGCAGGTAGGGTAGATGCCGGCGCCAGGAATTGGCGTTGCCGGAATGGCCCGGGCCAGTCTCTGCCCGCAAATTGTCTTCACTCATGATCACCCCCAGTAGGTTCGCGGGTTTCGGAACTTCATTTCGTGATCTCGCCGCCGCCCCGCCTTCCGCTTGATCCTGCACCAACATGGTCGCGAGACTTGGCACAATTGCGTCAAATTGAAACTCGGCGCGGCTTCGTCCGTCACGGCGGCGCCGACGCTTCGACCCGCCACAAACTAACATCCATCGTGGGCCACCTGACAGAGAGCTGCATTGACTGAAACGACATCGCCGTTACGTTAACCGTGCGAACTTGATTGTTGAGCGCTTCGCGAGGAGTGGAGCGACGGCAGCGCGTTTTGTCGAATCGCTTTTTCGTCCTGTGAGGAATTTGGCGCGCAATCGTGAGAATTCGAACGTTTTGAGGAGTGCCTGATGCATCGGAGTCTATCGTTGTTGTTTGTCCTCGCGCTGGCCGCGACAATTCCCTTGGCCGATGCGCTCGCGCAAAGTTCACCGGGACGCGGCGCGGTAGGCGGCGCGCTCATCGGAGGCGCCGTCGGTGGTCGCCGGGGGGCAGCGATTGGCGCAGTCGCCGGGGCAGTCGCAGGAAGCCACAGACGGCATTGGCATAACCCCTATTATTGGCGCCATGGTCGTTGCTGGGTTCGTTCGCAACATGGCGGATCGCATCCGGTAGCGAGCCGTTATTGCCGCTGACATCGGTTTGCCGCGGGCCGTCTTTCACATAGCCTGGACCCAAGTCGGAAGCCGAGCTGCGTGAAAAGCAGCACCCGGAATTGTGCGAGGCCAGTTGTCACTATAGCGCACATGTCGATCCGTCAGGATGAAAGCCATCGTGGCCGGCGTGAGTCCCTTGCTTACTCTGACAGAAATTACGGCTTCATCCGGACTGCAGCAGCAGAGTCGCGCTTGAGCTCGCCGATGGAGGAGCAAATGTCGAAACTGTTCCGTTCAGCAATGCTATCTGCGTGTATGATCTCTGCCGCGATGCCGGCGCTCGCGCAGACACAACGTGTTCGCGTGGGTGGGCTGACCTGCATTGCCGGTCCAAGAGCGGGGCTGGTGCTTGGCTCGCGGCGGGATTTACAATGTGTCTTCCGCTCAGACGTAACACGACGTCAATACGCTTATGCCGGCAAGATAAGGCGGATCGGCGTCGATGTTGGAATAACCAGGGGGGGACGGTCATTCTGGGCCGTCTTCGCGCCCACCGCGGACGTCGGCCGAAGCACCTTGAGAGGTAGCTATCTGGGTGTAAGCGGAAACGTTGCTTTGGGGGTCGGTCTGGGGGCCAAGGTCCTCGTCGGCGGATCTCGTCGCACGATTTCCCTGCAGCCGTTATCGGTCGAAGGCCAGATCGGGATCAACCTGGCACTGGGCGTAACAAATCTTTCGCTCGAATAGCTCGTGAGGTAGCCCGTGCATCAAGGGGAAACCAACACCCTGCCGCCATGCTCCAAGATCATACGCCCAACGCCAGCGACGCGCGGGCGGACGTCAGGTGGCGCTTGCGGTCGGCGGGGGCGTTTCGGCCGCAGTGGCTTTTGCGAGGGCTTCACGCAACACTTTTTCCTTCGTGTCATCCAGGGATGTCTTCAGCACGGTGCCACCAGCACCCTGGATTTCCTTAAGCACCTTGTCAGCGGTCATGTTTTGGATGAGCACAAACAGAGCCGCGTCGCCGGGCTTAAGGTTGGCCGCGAGCTCCTTCATGAACGCATCGTTGATACCATAGTCCGTGAGCGCCCCGCCAAGCGCACCGGACGCCGCGCCCAAGGCAACGCCGATCAACGGATTCAGAAAAAGAACTCCTATCAAAAGTCCCCAGAAACTGCCCGAGGCCGCGCCGGCGGCCGCCGTATTCACCAGCTGGTTCAGCTTGACCGGGCCAGCGTCCGTTTTGACGGCGATCACAGCATCGCTGAATTCGATAAGGTACTGTTTCTTCAAATCGAACAGCCGCTGACGGACCTCCTCGGCTTTCGCTTCGGACGGATAAACGATAGCAATAAGATCTGACATGAGATTTTCCTGACGAATTGTAAGGAGGCGGGCAGATGACTTGCCGACGAGCATTGTATCTTGGGCCGCCAAGCGAGTAAACAAACCGGTCGAACGGCTTCAACCAAGGGGTCCGTTCAAAAGGTAAGTCGAGCTGGAGCCTATCGAGCAAGGCCGAAGGCTCGATCAATGCGGCTGGAGTTTCTCGATCCCGGTTTGAAGGTTCATCAGGTGATGATTGATCGATTTGAGCTCTTCAAGCGAAGCGTCGACTTCAAATGACGGTATCGCAGCGCTCAGGAAAATCACGCCAGACAGGACCGGCAGGTCGAAATGCTTGCTGTCGTAACGCAGGAACGAGACAGCCGCTCCGATAGCGCAGGCGACGCTAGGTACGCTCTGGCTTACGAAACTTTAACATCGGCTGTCGGAGCCAGTCCCGCACTGTAAGACTGCCTAGCGCCGGTTACCTGCCAGGCGCAGCAGCATCATGAACAGGTTGATGAAGTTGAGGTATAGCGACAGTGCGCCCGTCACGGCTTTACGGCCCGCGGAAGTGGCGTCGTCGCTGCGGTCGTACATCCCCTTGATCCGCTGGGTGTCATAAGCGGTGAGTCCAGCGAAGACGCCGACGCCGATGATGGAAATCATCCAGTCGAGCCCGCTCGACCTCAAGAAGATGTTGACCAAACTCGCAATCACAATGCCGATCACGCCCATCAACAGGAACGTGCCGAATCCCGACAGGTCGCGCTGGGTGGTGTAACCCCAGATGCTGAGCGCCCCGAAGGTCGCGGCTGAAATGAAGAACACGCGCGTGATCGAGGCGCCGGTGTAGACGTGGAAGATTGTCGAAAGCGACAATCCCATCGAGGCCGCATAGACGAAAAAAAGCAGTCGCGCCGCTTCCGCCGAAAGCTTGTTGATACGGGCGCTTATAAAAAACACCAGCGCAAGCGGCGCCAGCATGAACACCCACACCAGCGGGCTCTGCAGCAGCTCAGGACCGGTGAACTGATAGGTCAGCATCGCGACGACGCCGGTCAGACCAACGCCGATGGCCATGTAGTTATATACCCGAAGCATGTGGACGCGCAGGCCCGCATCAACCGCGGACGTACGATCGGCGGGGGCGTCGGGGATGGCTGCATTGCGATCGTAATTCGACATGGATCGTATCCTTTTTCATCGGCCGGACATTCTTTTGTCCGCGGCACGGTCGGCTGCGAGACTCAGCGCAAGATCGGGCGTCGGGGTCCCCTGTGCTAACCGACCAAATTCGTTGCACCGGTGGACCTGACGAAGCCTGGATCGGTATCGGTACGCTCGCCTCGCGCGGAATCCAGCGCCACGCATCGCACTGTCCCGCAGCGTCGGCTGACGATCGGCAGACTCGTCGACAGCGACCTTGCATCTGCCGAATGGCCTTGGGTCGCCGGTGGCGCTTCCAGCGACAAGCGCGCCCGTATCTTGCGCTGTGTCGATCGATGCTGCCCAAGCGCACGGCAAGCACGCCTTTCGGAGATGCCAAACGCTGCCCTGGCATGAAGCACGTAGGCCGCACGAAGCTCCGGGCTCAGAACTCCCGTCGTCGCCTCCGCCAAGATGAGCTTGTCCAATGTCAGATCCGACACCAGCCGGCGCAGCCGGGCGATCTCGGCCTCCAACTCGGTCAAATGCTCGGCCAGATCGCTCTCAAGGTCTCCGTATCTATTTCGCCACCGATAGTAAGTTACCTCGGTTACGCCAATTTCCCGCACACACTCAGAAATCCGCCTGCCGCTAGCTGCCAATCCTTCAACATGCCTCAATTTCGCAACGATTTCTTCCGCTTTATGTCTTCTCATCACCGATCCTTTCCTTGAGGAGTCGCATTGTCATCGCTTCGCGGCGCCCGCTTTTGCTGGTCGCGTCTCGCTTCCAGCATGCTACGCACAATCCCTGCTCCAGCGAAGCTGGTACGCTGCGCCGATTTCACCGCGATGACGGCATCGGCGGGCGACCGCCTCAACGGATCATAAGGCGGCACGCAGAATCTTCATCGGCTCAGAATCCCACGCCCATGCGGCGCGTCTCAAAAATATGCCATCACCTGCTATTGGAAGTTTGGATGCTTCGTTTGCGGCCGGCGGGTCCGTTTGCTTTCGAACTGCTCGCCGAACGACCATAGGAAAGGTACGCCTTCTGTCGCGTCGAATTCACCCTTTGGCGTTTGAACGTTCGTCGCGCCTTGCCTGCAGTAAGTGAGCACCCAATGATCGATGGGCGCCTTTGCGAGATTGGCTTTCGCTCGCTTGACGTGAACAGAGGGCGCCAATACCCGGCTGATCGAGATATCCCCCAGGCTCCAAACGACATTTTTCGCAGAGAACCCATCTTCGGCCTGCTCCATCGGGGAGATGTCAAATACAGGTGCAAACCATTCTTGCCACGCCTGAAGCTGGTCTCGCGGGCGCAAGTTCTGCGTTGCAAAAGTGGCTGGAGTCACGGGGGTCCTTGGGAAGGGCTGGGCTTGCAGCCATCGATGGTCGTGCCGCAAACCAGAATGAAACAAAATTACTCTCGCTGCTTCGAAGGCCTGATCACGATCTAGGGCCTGATCCAAAAGTTCGTGACATTGGGATTGTAAGGCGATCGGCCTGAACGAGCAATTCCGACTCCAATTGCGCCGCATCCCAGACGCCATCAGCGATGAAATGGTGCAACTGGTCATAGTCACCCGGCGCCAGCCGCGCCGCCATCGACTGCACGCTCTTGCGGTCACCCGGTCCGTCCTGTCAGTCCCGAGATATACAGCGGACGCATCCGCCGCCGGGCCTTGTGACCCAGGCAAGCCAGGAACGGTTCAAGCCAACGTTCAAGCTCGTCTTGTCGACGCCGACAGCGGCGCAGAAAAGTCGCGCCCGCTCGATTGGGTGAAGGTATTGCCAATGACAAAGACTGTGCCCATGCGTTGAGTAATCAGGTCAGGGTTGCAGCGGGTTTGTCTTGCGCTTCAATAGCAACGTGGATTAAAAAAACGAGTTCATTGTGAAAGATGCTGCGCTGCAGCGCAGCAGGATCGCAATGTCGTTTCGGTGAGTCTCGGCCAACTTGTGAGGAGCGCGGAACGAAACCGGCATCCTCTCAAGCCGGAGTTGTAGGGTAGCCTGGAGGTGATTCATGTTCTCATGTACATCTTTGACCGACACTCCTATAGCCAGTCATGCTGGTTGCCTCTGTCATCGGCCGGAAATCCAGGCTTTGACGCGACGGATCAGCGCGGATCTTTCACGACGCGGCTTCGTCGCCGGAATGAGCGTTTCTGCCGCAGTGTTGGGCCTGCCCAGACGCGTCAGCGCGCAATCGGCGTCGGTCCAGCCGCCGCGATCAATCCTGTTCACGAATTTTCGGCTGTTCGACGGAAAATCTGGCCCCTTGCGCGAAGGGCTTCGTCTGCTCGTCGAAGGCAATCGGATCAAAGCTATCGTCACAGGAAATCCGGCAGCGCCTGATGGGGCGCAGATGATCAATTGCGGCGGTGGGGTTCTGATGCCGGGCCTGATCGACGCGCACTGGCATACCCTTTTTGCTGCGTTGCCGATCTCGACGCTGTTGGCTGGCAATATGGGCTACATCCATCTGGCCGCCAGTGCGGAGGCCGAGCGCACGCTGATGCGGGGCTTCACCACCGTCCGGGATCTTGGCGGACCCGTCTTCGCCTTCAAGCAGGCGGTCGACGAAGGCCTTATACCGGGTCCGCGCATTTATCCGTCGGGTGCGATGATCACGGGCACTGGCGGGCACGGGGACTTGCGGCCGCTGTCCGATATACCGAGGAGTCCCGGCGGCCCGTTGAGCTTCACGGAACGAACTGGCGCCGCCGCCATCGTCGATGGTCCGGACGAGATTCGGCTGCGTGTGCGCGAGCAGCTCATGCAAGGCGCGTCGCAGGTCAAGGTCGTTGGCGGCGGCGGCGTATCCACACCACGCAGCCCCATCGACCTCACCACGCTCACTGAAGCCGAAGTGCGCAGCGCGGTTGAAGTTGCCACGGATTGGAATACCTTCGTCACGGTGCACGCCTATTCGCCACCGACGATTCAGCGGGCGATCGCCGCAGGGGTCAAGTGCATCGAGCACGCTCATTTGATGGATGACACGACGGCCAGGATGATGGCCGAAAAGGGTACATGGCTCAGCATTCAACCCTTCCTTTCGGAAGAGGATACGGGGCCGCTGACAGGCCCAAGCCGGGTCGCAGCACTTCAGGTCTTCGCTGGAACGGATAGCGCCTACAATCTAGCGAAGAAATACAAGCTCAAGACTGCCTTTGGCTCGGATATGCTGTTCTCCAAGGCGACGGCAATGCGGCAGGGCACGATGCTCACTCATCTGGCCCGCTGGTACTCGAACGCGGAAATCCTGACGATGGCAACGGCCACCAACGCCGAACTGCTGGGCTTGTCCGGCCCCCGCAATCCGTACCCCGGAAAACTGGGTGTCGTGGAAGAAGGAGCGTTTGCTGATCTGCTGCTTGTCGACGGCAATCCCGTCGAGGACATCAATCTTCTGGCAAATCCAGGCAAAAACTTTCTCATCATAATGAAGGACGGAAAGATGTATAAGGATACACGCAAACCATGACGTCTCGGGAGTCGCTTTAACTGAATTTATCGAGGACCGCTGAAGGTTGGTGTTCTCAAATCTGGTTGTCCGTGAAAAATTTCTGGCCGGCCCCATTTGGTGGGCCAGGATAGATGTTAGTTCATGATTGGTCTTGGCGCTACCGTCGGAGTGGCCGGCGAAGCTGGGCCGGGTTGCGAAGCCGGCCATGGCACTGCCTCGGGAGTTGGCGGCTCGTACCCGACGGATATTTGGCTTCTGGCTCTATTTGAAGTCGCGGCTGCCGCTGGACTTTATTTGTACCCGCATGACGATGGCGGCCCGTGTGATCAAGCTTGCATCGCGGAATCAGGGAATGAGCCTTTCGATAGAATCGAAAGATTATAAGCAGCGCCAATATTGAACACGGAGGACATGAACTTGAAGATAATGCCCGGCTTCCCAATGGTTGTCGCGTTCATTGTCCTGGTCGCATCACACACAAGCGTCCAAGCCCTGTCTCCAATCAAGCCAAATTCCAGTTGGGCTTCTTACGAGAATGTGACGACTGAAATTCAGTTGCGACGTAATTATTGGCGACGTCACCATTGGCGTCACCACGGTGGCAGGCATCCATTCTGGGGGCGTCGCCACTGGCGGCCACGATGATCAGGCGCGGAGGTCGGTTTGAGCGTCGTCCATCCGAACACGGAAATCGTCTCCAGCGAAGCAATCGAAGTGTGGTCTGCACCCCCGGCGAAAATCTTGGCACTCTGGCGCCGCGCGGCGAACGCGATGTCCTGATTGCAAGTCTCGATTCTCTGCTGCGCGCATCGTAAAACCCGTTCTTTCCGTATATGACTGACCGGATCGGGGAGGGTATTCCCGCCGCGGCAACGGCCATCTCGCCTGAATAACTGACCGTGTTGAAGCAGGAAGTTGTGCGTTCCATGACGGATGCGGATAAGATAGTGGGCTTATTGCTCGATCGGGTTCAGTTCCGGCGTTCCGGCGGGTATTGTTGAATCGGCACCCGCCCGATCTGGGAATCCCAAATCGAGTCAACTTAAAGACACCTCGTTCTAGCCGGTTTATCGGCCGAAAGGGCATGTTTGAAATCTGCGATACGCACAGCGCGCCTATGCAAGGCTTACTTTCCCCGTTCCCAGATCGTACACCGCTCCCACCACGCGAAGTTTTTTCTTGGCCACCATTTCGGCCAGGATCGGAGTCGCTTGTTGCAGCCGCTCCACGTTGTGGCGCACATTGGCGACAACGGCGCGTTGCTCCAAATCAGGGCTGGATTGCCTTACAACTGGTTCGATACCCGGCTTCATCGCTCGCACAAGATCCGCGATGTGGCCGGGCAGCTTGTTACCTTTTTGAAGCGCCGTAACGGTAGCGTTAACAGCACCGCAACTGCTGTGGCCGAGCACCATGATCAGCTTGGTGCCGAGCACCGCGGCGCCGAACTCCAAACTGCCCAGACCATCGGTCGTTACGAAGTTGCCGGCAACTCGAACCACAAACAGGTCGCCTGGACCTTGGTCAAATGCCAGTTCAGGCGAGATGCGGGAATCAGCGCAGCCCAGGATCGCTGCAAACGGCGCCTGGCCGAGAGTCCGGCTCGCACGTCCTGCGGAAAAGTCACGTTCGCGCGGCTGGTTCGACACGTAGCGCTCATTGCCTTCGATCAGCAGTTTCAATGCTGCGTCCGGTGTATCGGCGGCTGCTACAGGTTGCGCTTGAGCCATACAAAGTGGCGCCGCTGCGAGCGCGCACCCGCCAGCAATAAGGTGCGGCGGCTTAGGTCTCTCTCCAAGCAAGCATCGCACATAGCGCTCCTCCGATTCTTCGCCTTTCAATCGATGCACCCGATGTTTCGTATCATTGAAAACAGCATCTGATATTTTACGAAAATGACGCTTCAAACTGTCGACCGGGACTAGACCATCAACTATGCTTGTCGCGATCGCCGCCATGGTGCGGATGCCGTCTACTTTGCCGACGAAGCTGATGGTGCCGGTGCCGCCATTGAACTTGTGTCGTCATCTTCGCTTCGGCAATCGCGCTCGGATTGATTAGCGATATGGCTTGTGCACGATTGTGAGAAGCAAGGAGAGAAAACGCACCAACAACCGCCGTCAAGCACAGTATTTTCTTCAATTTCATTGCATTTCCTCTTGCGCGCAGATGTTCGATGAAAGGGCTGCTTCGCGTTCTCTTTTCGAAATTAGATATTCTTCCGGCGGATCGCATAGCGGATACCTGTCGATACCGATCGTCGCCCTTATACCCCCCCTCGGTCGGTCTGGAGCGCAGGAAATTGACTCTGGTCAACGAAAGATCGCGGGAAGTAGCTGACCGGAACTTATCGTATCGTCGACATTGATCGTACCAGTTGCCTCAAACCCTGCTCGCCGGGCCCAACTGCCCCCGTAACGCGCTGGTGAGTGCCAAGGACAGTCTTGGGGGACGCCAGAAGCTGGCGCGTCAAGGCAGCTTGTTCGCGGGCTTGATGAACGGCAAGCCAGTCAACGACGCTGGCACAAGTGTCAGAGACAAAGCATATTGGATATGGTGCCGTCGCGGAGTTGGTAGGAATTGAGGGTGGCGTAGTCTCCGGGGTGTTCAACCTCGAATCATCCGGCGTTGAAGCGTCGGACTGGAGACCACGC
>Ga0208849_1000515_pt1 | contig 35852 bp, 39 predicted proteins | sample NGESurdeep072012_10_FD_184470 | JGI IMG/M metagenome (GOLD analysis project Ga0208849, IMG submission 184470) | Arctic peat soil microbial communities from Barrow, Alaska - NGEE Surface sample 53-3 deep-072012 (SPAdes) | ecosystem: Environmental > Terrestrial > Soil > Wetlands > Peat ... | reverse complement strand
GCAAGCGCAGCGCCGCGGGGGAGGGGGACCGCCCGCGTAAGCGGGAGGTGGAGGGGGCGCGGGGGGCGCGGTTCGCCTCAGGCGTCCCGCGTAAGCGTCTCGACCAGGCGGGTCATGAACAGGGCGCCGCGTTCAAGCTGGGAAATGTCGATGTATTCGTCGGGCTGGTGGGCCTGGTCGATGGAGCCAGGCCCGATCAGCACCGTGGGATAGCCGGCGGCCTGGAACTGCCCGGCCTCGGCCGCGAACGAGACCGCGCGGGTGGGGCCGTTGTCGCCGGCGAGGCTCCGGGCGAGGACCTCCGCGGGATCGTCCGGGCGCGCCGCGAAGGCCGGAACCTCGGCGGTGACGACGACGCTGACCCCGCCATCGGGCGCGCGGGCCTTGATCTGGCCATCGAGCGAGGCCGCGAGCGCGAAAAACTCCGCCAGGATCGCGCGCGGATCGTCGCCCGGCGCCGTGCGCAGGTCGAACAGGAAGCTGCATTGTCTCGCCAGAATATTGCCGGCCGTGCCGCCGGACACCTTGCCTATGGTCAGGGTCGCGCCGCGCGGCTCGAACAGCGAGCCAGGATCGGCGCGCGCTTCGAAGCTGTCGGCCAGTTCGACCAGAGCCGCCATCAGCCGCGCCGCGACCATCACCGCCGAGACGCCCAGGTGCGGCTGGCTGGAATGGGCCTCGCGGCCGCCGACCGTCACCAGGGCGGCCAGCACACCCTTGTGGGCGCTGACCACCTCCATGCTGGTCGGCTCGCCGACCACGATCACGGCCGGCCGCGGCAAGGCGGCGGTCATCGCCGCGATCAGCGCAGGGGCGCCCAGGCAGCCGATCTCCTCGTCATAGGAAAAGGCCAGATGCGCGGGCTTCTTCAACGGCGCCGCGATCAGATCGGGGACGGCGGCCAGGGCGAGGGCCAGAAAGCCCTTCATGTCGCAGGTTCCCCGGCTAAACAGGCGATCGGCCCTGCGTGTCAGCGTGAACGGGTCGCTCGTCCACGGCTGGCCGAGCGTAGGCACCACGTCGGTGTGCCCCGATAGCACCACGCCGCCCGGGACTGCAGGCCCGATGGTGGCCAGCAGGCTGGCCTTGGCCCCATCGGCGCTGGCCACCCGGCGCAAGGCGACGCCCAGGTCGGCCAGATAGGCCTCGACCCAGGCGATCAGCGCCAGGTTGGGCAGATTTGACGTGGTGTCGAAGGCGACCAGGCGCTCCAGAATCGGCAGGGCCCGCGCGGCGAGAGCCTCGGCGCCCATCCTAGCCGCGCCCGATCGAGCTTTCGTCGGGAAGCACGCCGATGAGATCGATCTTGAACACCATGACGCTGTCCGGCGGGATCGGACCTTTGCCCTTGGGGCCGTAGCCGAGCGACGATGGCACATAGATCAACCACTCGTCGCCGGGACGCATCAGCTGCAGGGCCTCGATCCAGCCGGGGATCAGGTGGTCAAGCGTGGCCACCATCGGCGTCCCGCGCTCGAACGAGGAATCGAACACCTCGCCGTCAAGCAGCTTGCCCTCATAGTTGACCTTCACCTCGTCGGCGGGCTTGGGCCGCGGGCCTTCGGACGGCCCTGAGTGGATGACGCGATACTGCAGCCCCGAGGCGGTGACGTGAACGCCCGGCGCCTTGGCGTTGCTGGCCAGGAACGCGGCCCCCACCGCGCCGGCGTCCACCACCGGCCGCGGCGTGCGCGCGCAGGCGCTGATTGCCAGTGCGACAAGCATTGTCAGCACGCCTATTCGGGCGAAGCTCATCGGCTGTCCTCTCCTGTGAACGAAAGGTCGCCTGGAGGTCGAAGCGATCCCATTGTCCTCATCCCCGAACCCCACGAACTTCACGAACCAAGGCGGTGACATAAGCCTGACAGCCATGGCGAGCTTGTTCGTGTTGTTCGTGAAGTTCGTGGTTTCCTTCGAAGGTAATGATCAAACCGCCCTGGGCGGATAGCCGCGCTCGCGCAGGGCGTCCATGATTTCCTGGGTGTGCTGGGCGTCGCGGGTCTCGATCATGATGTCGAATTCGGCCCCCTTGGCCGGCACGTCTAGGGCCAGGCGGTTGTGCGCCACCTCCAGGATATTGCCGCCCAGATCGCCGATTGCCGCCGAAACGGTCGCCAGCAGGCCCGGTCTGTCGTCCCCGACGATGCGCAGCGAAACGAGCCGCTGGGCGCGGACCAGTTCGCGGCTGAGCACCGAGGCCAGGAGGCGCGGGTCAATGTTGCCGCCGGTGATGATCAGGCCGCAGACCTTGCCGCGAAACCGCTCGGGATAGGCGATCAGCGCCGCCAGCGAGGCGCCCCCCGCCCCCTCGACGACGGTCTTCTCGACATTGCAGAACAGCGCCACCGCGCGCTCGAAGAACGGCTCTTCCAGCAACAGCACGTCGTCGATCAGCGGGCGGGCGATGCCATAGGTGAACTTGCCGACCTCCTTGACTGCGATGCCTTCGGCGATGCTCTGGCCGCCGCAGGGCGCGTTCAACCCGCGCATTCGGGCGGTGAACGACGGGTACATCGCCGCCTCGACGCCGATGACGTGGATGTTCGGCGACACGGACTTGGCGGCGGTGGCGACGCCGCTGATCAGGCCGCCGCCGCCGATTGGCACTGGCAGGACCTCGATATCGGGCGCGTCTTCGAGCATCTCCAGGGCGATGGTGCCTTGGCCGGCCATGACGTCCAGATCGTCGAAGGGATGAATGAACACCAGGCCCCGCTCATCGCGCAGGGTCAGGGCGTGCTCGTTGGCGGCGTCGTAGCTGTCGCCGTCGATGACCACCGTTGCCCCGAAATCGCGCGTCTGCTGAACCTTCACGTGCGGCGTGCCGTTCGGCATGACGATGGTCACCGGAACCCCCAGCCGCTCGCCGTGATAGGCCAGGCCCTGGGCGTGATTTCCCGCCGAGGCGGCGATCACCCCGCGCTTCTTTTCCGCCGGGGACAGCAAGCTGAGCTTATTGAGCGCCCCACGCTCCTTGAACGAAGCGGTGAACTGCAGGTTCTCGAACTTCACCCACACATCGGCGCCAGTGATCTGCGACAGCGTCCGCGACCGCCGGCACGGCGTGCGCTCCACATGGCCGGCGATCCGCTCCGCCGCGGCCCGGATATCATCGAGGGTGAGGGTCATTTGGGCGTTCAGGTAAAGGGCGCGCAACCTAGCGGGGGGCGTCTGTCATCGCAATCCGCGCATCAGGTCCAGGCGCCGCATCGCCTTGCCTGGCAGGGCCGAGACCGCGCCCAGCGGCAGCGTCTCGGCCGCCTTGCGCACACGGTAGGCGGCGCCGCGCACCAGGGACGCGGGCGAAGCGACTCCGACAAAGCCGTGGGTCACCCCTTGCTCGGCATTGGCCAGCTCGCGTTTGAACCGGTAGTCGCCATAGCCCAGGTCGAGCCTCGAAAACGGCGCGGCGTCCATCCAGCGCAGGATGTCCTGGAACAACAGCAGGCCGGGCGAATAGCGCTCGAAACGCGGGTCGTGGGCGATCATCCAGGCGTGGATGGTCGATGATCCGAAGAGGTGGAAATGGGCCGCCGCCAGCTCGCCGCCGATGTGCAGGGTGAACAGGCCGGCTGAAAGCGGTGCGTTCCGCGCCGTGAACAGATCGTCGATCAGCCGCCTCGGCCACGCGCTGGCGAAGATGTCGATCTGGCCGGTGGCCTTGTAGCGTTCGCGTTTCCAGTCGAGCAACCGCGCGAGGTCGGCGTGCGTATCGGAATGGGCGGTGAATAGGGCCGGGCCGGCCTCGCGCTCGGCTTTGCGCCGCTTCTTGTCGAGATCCTTGAGCGCCGTGATTCCCACCGCCCGCCTTTCGGCCGCGTAGGTCTCGTACCCGGCGGCAACATCGACGATCCAGGAAATCTCCCGACCTTGGGCGTGCGGCGCGAACGCGTCCTCATCTTCCAGCATGTGGGAAAAATCGAACCGGCCGACGCCGAGCGCCGCGACCAGCGCGCGCGCGTTCAGTTTCACGTCCGGCGCCGCCACCAGACCCTGGTAGTCGCAGAGTGGCGCGCCGGCGGCCATGGCCGTAAAACGCCCGACGCGCGCGGCGATGAACCCCGTGCTTTCGCCGGCTTGGCGCAGCACGGCGACCCGCACGCCCCTGTCCTCATCGCCCAGCGCGCGCTCGATGGCGAGCGGCCAGTCGGGGCGCAGGAAAGGCGAGTCCCAGCTCGGACGCGACCCCTGCAGCGCCCGCCAGTGTTCCACCATCTCGGGGGACATGTCGCTCGGCCGGATGAGTTCGATTTCCACCGGAGGCGCCTTGTTGGGACTTCTCACGCGGCGGACGTTAACCCGCCAACCCTTGCGGCGAGGTTAGTGGGCTTGGCCCGGACGCCGTTGTAGATGCAGACTGGGCCTCATGGGGACTATCGTGAAGCTGGAAGGCGAACGCCGCGCGGTCGCGCCCCTGATCGCGGCCAGGGATGGGCTGAAGGCCTGGCTCACCCAGCATGCCTATCCACTCTGGTGGCGCATGGGCGCCGACCGGGCGTGCGGCGGTTTTCACGATGCCTTGGCGCTGAACGGCGAGCCCATCGCCGGCGACAAGCGGGCCAGGGTCCAGGCGCGCCAGGCGATCTGCTACGCCCTGGCCCCGGATCTCGGCTGGGGCGGCCCCAGTGCGCAAGCGACCGCGCACGGCCTCGATTTTCTGATCCGGCGTCACCGACGGGCCGATGGTCTTTATCGAAGCCGTGTGGCCGCCGACGGCGAGGCCATCGGCGACGATGTCGATCTCTACGATCAGGCGTTTGTGCTCTTCGCGCTTGCCGCGGCCAAGCGGCCCGGCGACGACCGGCCGCTCGAAGCCGCGGAGGCGGTGCTGGCGCGGCTGGTTCCCCACCCTCTGGGCGGCTTTCGCGACTTTGGCGGCGAGGCGCTGCGGGCCAATCCCAACATGCATCTATTGGAGGCCGCCCTAGCCTGGATCGAAGCCGGCGGCGGCCCGGTCTGGCGGGCGATCGCCGGCGGCCAGGCGCGTCTGGCGATGGATCGGCTGATCGACGTGGACAGTGGCGCCCTGAGCGAATTTTTCGACTCCGACTGGCGTGCGCCGGTCTCCGCGGCCAAGCGCCAGGTCGAGCCGGGCCACCAGTTCGAGTGGGCCTGGCTGCTGATGCGCTGGAGCCTCATCGATGGCGATGCCGCCGCCCTCGCCGCCGCCCTGCGCTTGATCGAACTGGCGCAGCGGTGCGGCGTCGACCCGGCGCGCGGCGTGGCCATCGACGCCCTCGATGGCGCCTTGGCGCCCCGCCAGATGGGCGCCCGCCTGTGGCCGCAGACCGAGCGTTTGAAGGCCGCCGTGCTGGCCGGGCGGATCACCGGCGACGCTGGCTGCTGGGCGATGGCCGCCGACTCCGCCGCGACCCTGACTCGCTATCTGGCCGTTCCCACGCCCGGACTTTGGCGAGACCGCCTCAAGGCGGACGGCGCGTTCATCGAGGAAGCCGCCCCGGCGAGTTCATTTTATCACATCGTCATGGCCATCCTGGAGCTCGATCGCCATGCCGCCTTCGCGCCCGAGGGCGACTCCACCTAGGCCAACACCCGTCCGGCCAGTCGCTCGAGGATCTTCAAAGGCGACGCGGCCGGCGCCTCCATGGCCGTGATCGGAAGATAGAAGGTCTGCTCGAGGGCGAAGCGCCCGGCGAGCGCCGCGTGGACGAGGCTGTCGGTGAACACGATCCAGCTCGAACCCGCGGGAAGGGCGATGTCGCGCCTTGGCGATAAGCGCTGGTAGTCCGCATCGAGTTTGGCGTGATCGTGCAGGCCCAGCATCAGGGCGTCGTAGGCGGTGCGCCGGGCGCGGGTGATTCCCAAGCTGTGCAGCGCCCAGGCCTCGCCCGGCCACGGCCGGCGAACCTGCGACAGCCAGCGCCGCGCGTAGGCCTCGAACGGCTCGCCGATCCGCCACAGACGCGACTCGCCGGCCGGATTGACGTTGGAGAAAACCCGCAGCAGCCGCTTGCCGCCGGTCGGCTGGGAGGGAAAGGCGTCCGCGTGAAGGCGCCGGTCGTCCTTGCGCGGACTGGCGGCCGCTTCGCGGGCGTCCCGGGGCCGAAAGCTGGTCCGCCCGCGCTGCAAGGCCTGGGCATAGCGCGGCGCGACCTCCACGATCAGCGCCCGCGCCCAGCCGGCATAGCGGTTCATCAGGGCGCCAAGCGCCTCTTCGCACCCCGCCGCCCCCCGCACCACGGCGCCGCTGGGATCGAGGCTGACGTTTTTCGCCCGGCCGTCGGATACCGGCGCTCGGAGCAAGCCGGACTCCGCGTCTGAGAGGACGAACGGCCGATCGGGCAGAACAATTATGCCGTCGGTTTCCAATCGTCGGAGACCATCGTGGGACATGCCCAACTATCCTTCTCACCGCCCTCCGGCGCCGGTGATCTCCTTGATCAGGCCCTGGACCAGCGGCTTGGCGCCGGCCCCCCAAAGCACCTTGAGATGTTCGAGCGTGCGCGCCGCGGGACCCTCGAATTTCCACTCGCAACCTTCGAAGCGGCAGTCGCGAAAGCTGGGCGCCTCGCCACCGGCATAGACCAGGCGGCACTGGCGAAACTCACACCCGACGAAGGCTTCGCCATCGAGCGTCACCGTCTCGTGATTATAGGTCGCCGGGCCTGGCACGCGGGCAATCCCCTAGTCGCGCCGGCTTTCATCGTCGGGCATTGGCGCATCGCCGCCGGCCGCGCGCTCCTTGGCCTCCTTCTTCAGGGCGGCCTTCTCCGCCGCCTTGGCGGCCTTGATCCGCTCGCGGTCCATGCGTTCGAACTGGTAGTTGGGCTTACGGGCCATGCTGGGGCGTTCCTGTTGGACGAAAAGTCTAGTTCCTGCACGCCGTCGCCGATCCGGCGCGCATTTGCAAGCGGATCGACCGGGAATAGTCGGTTGGGCTATGGACCTGACCATGGACGCCGATAGCCGACTGGAGAGCGCCCGGCGCCTGCTCGCCGCCGGATCGCCGCGGGATGTAGCCACCGCGATCGAGCGCCTGCGGGACGCGGCGGCGCTTGGCGAAGCGCCAGCCTCCTGCCTGCTGGCCGTGCTGGCGGGGATCGGCATCGGCGTGGCGCGGGACTTCGGCGCGGCCATCGGTTACCTGCGCGACGCCGCCCACGCCGGGTCCGCCTTTGCCAGGGACCAGCTGGCGGTCCTTAGCCCCGATGGCGACGAGGACATCGCCCAGGTGTGGACCGCGCCTTGCGAAAAGCGGGTGCTGTCGGCATCGCCGAGGATCGTCGCCATCGACGGCTTCATCCCTTTGGCGGCGTGCGACTGGCTGATCGCCCGGGCTTCATCCCGGCTCTCGCCGGCCAGGGTTTATGGCGAGACGCAGAAGGCTTCGGACCCCGGATCCAGCCGCACCAACGCCGCCTTTGAATTCGAACTGTTCGACCTGGACATGGTGGTGGTGATGGTTCGCGTCCGCATAGCCGCCACGGTCGGGGCGCCGGAGGGAGCGCTCGAAACCTCGCAGGTGTTCAACTATCAGGTCGGCCAGCGTTTTGCCCCACACCACGACTGGCTGGACCCCAGCCTTCCCGCCCAGGTCGCCGATATAGCGCGGTTCGGCCAGCGGGCGGTCACCTTCCTCACCTATCTGAACGGCGACTTCGACGGCGGCGAGACGGACTTTCCGCGGCTCGGCCTGCGCCACAAGGGCGCGGCTGGAGGCGCCCTCTATTTCGGCAATCTCGACGCCGGCGGCGCCGGCGATCCCCGCACCGTCCACGAGGGCCTCGCCCCGACGCGCGGCGAGAAGTGGCTCCTGTCACAATGGATCCGCAACCGGGCGCGGGTGTAGCTGCCTAGCGCCCCTTCCGTCACGGCGCTGATCGCGCCGCGACACCTTCCCCGTTTCGCGAGGCAGGAGTTTAAGAAAATCCTCCCTCGCAAGCGCAGCGCCGCGGGGGAGGGGGACCGCGCCGCCGCCGGTGGTGGAGGGGGCGCGGGGCCAGATCACCTTGCTTCGAAGGCGGACCGGGCGTAGCAAGCGCACCCTCACAATTTCCAGGGAGACGAGGCGATGGGGTATCGGGTCGCCGTGGTCGGGGCCACCGGCGCCGTGGGCCGCGAGATGCTCAACATTCTCGAGGAGGTCGATTTTCCCGTCGATGCGATGCACGCCATCGCCTCGCGGGGCTCGCTGGGCGTCGAAGTCGGCTGGAAGGCCGGGGTGGTCAAATGCGAGGACGTGGCCCAGTTCGACTTCTCCCGCGTCGACGTCGTACTGATGAGCGTCAGCGCCGAGTTTTCACGCGACTGGGCGGAGAAGATCGGCGCCGCCGGTCCGATCGTCATCGATAACTCGTCGGCCTGGCGGATGGACCCCGACGTGCCCTTGATCGTGCCCGAGGTGAACCCGGACGCCATCGACATCGCCCGGCGCAAGATGATCGTCGCCAACCCCAACTGCTCGACCGTCCAGCTGGTCGTGGCGCTCAAACCCCTGCATGACGCCGCAAGGATCAAGCGGGTGGTCGTCGCCACCTATCAGTCGGTCTCCGGCGTCGGCAAGGAGGGCATGGACGAGTTGTGGAACCAGACCAAGGGCGTGTTCGTCCTTGGGCCCTCCGAACCCCAGGTGTTTTCCAAGCAGATCGCCTTCAATGTCATCCCGGCGATCGGCGAATTCCGCGACGACGGCTACACCGACGAAGAGGCCAAGATGTCGGAAGAGACCCACAAGATGCTCGATCCCGACATTGCCATCACCGTCACCTGCGTGCGCGTGCCGGTGATGGTCGGCCACGGCGAGGCGGTGAACATCGAGTTCCATGAACCCCTCGATGAGGAGGACGCGCGCGACATTCTGCGTGATGCGCCCGGAATCATGGTCATCGACAAGCGAGAGGCCGGCGGCTTCATGACTCCCAAGGAAGCCCAGGGCGAGTTCGCCGTCTATGTCTCGCGCATCCGCCGCGACTCGACGGTCGAACACGGCCTTTCGATGTGGGTGGTCTCCGACAACCTGCGCAAGGGCGCGGCCCTTAACGCGGTGCAGATCGCCGAGTTGCTCGCCGAGCGCGGACTGATCGGAAGAACACCTCTCCCAGAGGGAGAGGGAGGGGCCCGCGCCCTTCAGGGCGTGGGACGGTGAGGGGTTACCGGCCGGCATTCTAACCCCTCATCTTCCCACCGCTTTCAGCGGCGGGCCCCTCCTTCTCCCTGTGGGAGAAGGCTTATTGGCGTGAACTCAGGCGCCGCGGCGCCCAGCGTTCATCGCCAGGCGCTGATCGCCGGCGTCGGCTGCTATGTTCTGTGGGGGGGCGCTACCGATCCTGTTCATGGTCATGGGCCGCGCCGGCGCCAGCTCATGGGAAATCCTCGGCCAGAGAGCGATGTGGGCGGCGCCCTGGGCGGGCCTGCTGGTGATCATCGCCGGCCAGGGCGCCCAGGTGGGCCGCGTCCTTTCCCAGCCTAGGGTTCTCTGCTTGCTGGCCCTCTCGGCGGGGCTGATCGCAACCGGCTGGTCGGTCTATATCTGGTCGGTCAATCACGGCCGCAATCTCGAGGCCAGCCTCGGCTACTACATCAATCCCCTGCTCAACATGGCCGTCGGCGCTGTGCGATTTCGCGAACGCATCGACCGCTTTGGCGCGGCGGCCATCGCCCTGGCGGCGATCGGCGTGGTCCTGCAGACTCTGGCGCTTGGCCATCTGCCGGTGATCTCACTGGTCCTCGCCCTGACCTTCTGGGGCTATGGAATCATCCGCAAGCGCATCGATGTCGACGCCCAGAGTGGCCTTTTCGTCGAGTGCCTGCTGATGGCTGGGCCGGGATTGGCCTATGTGCTTTGGCTGAGCCACGCTGGCGGCGCGGTGTTCGGCAGATCGGTTGGCGCATCGCTGCTGATGGCCACATCGGGGCCGGCGACGGTAATCCCGCTGGCGCTCTTCGCCTGGACCGCGCGTCGGCTGCCATTCTCGACCATGGGGTTTTTGCAGTTCATCGGCCCGACCATCGGTTTCTTCGTCGGCCTCGCCACCGGCGAGACCCTCACCCCTTTGCGCGCCGTATCGTTCGTCTTCATCTGGAGCAGCGCCGTCGTCTTCGTCGCCGGCGCCTGGCGGGCGGCGCGGAGACTGACGCCTAATACCGGTAGTGCTCCGGCTTGAACGGCCCCTGTTCGGGCACCCCGATGTAGTCGGCCTGGGCTTTCGAAAGCTGGGTCAGCTTGGCGCCGAGTTTGCCCAGGTGGAGCATGGCGACCTTTTCGTCGAGGTGCTTGGGCAGGGTATAGACGCCGACCTTGTAAGCCCCGGCGTTGGTCCACAGCTCGATCTGGGCCAGGGTCTGGTTGGTGAAACTGGCGCTCATCACGAAGCTTGGATGACCGGTGGCGTTGCCGAGGTTGACCAGGCGGCCCTCCGAAAGGACGATGATCTTCTTGCCGTCGGGGAATTCGACATGGTGGACCTGCGGCTTGATCTCGTCCCACTTGAAGTTGCGCAGGCCGCTGATCTGGATCTCGGAATCGAAGTGGCCGATGTTGCAGACGATGGCGTTGTTCTTCATCGCCCGCATGTGATCGACGGTGATCACGTCCTTGTTGCCGGTCGCGGTGACGAAAATGTCGGCGGTGGCCACGGCGTCCTCTAGCCTGCGGACCTCATAACCCTCCATCGCCGCCTGCAGGGCGCAGATCGGGTCGACCTCGGTGACGATGACGCGCGCGCCCCCCTGGCGCAGGGAGGCTGACGAGCCCTTGCCGACGTCGCCGTAGCCGCAGACCACCGCGACCTTGCCGGCCAGCATCACGTCGGTGCCGCGGCGGATGGCGTCGACCAGGCTCTCGCGGCAGCCATAGAGGTTGTCGAACTTGGACTTGGTGACGCTGTCGTTGACGTTGATGGCCGGGAACGGCAGTTCGCCACGCTCGGCCATCTGGTAGAGCCGGTGCACGCCGGTGGTGGTTTCCTCCGAGACGCCTTTGATCGAGTCGCGAATGGCCGAATAGAAGCCGGGTTTTTCGGCCAGAGTTCGCTTCATTACCGCGTAGAGGGCTTCTTCCTCTTCGTTGTCGGGGTTATCGAGCACGCTCCGATCAGCCTCGGCCTTGGGCCCGAGCACGGTCAAGAGGGTGGCGTCGCCGCCATCGTCGAGGATCAGGTTCGCATAGCCCCCGCCGTGCCACTCGAAGATCTTGTGGGCGTATTCCCAGTATTCGGCGAGACTTTCGCCCTTGGTGGCGAAAACTGGGGTTCCGGTGGCGGCGATGGCGGCGGCGGCGTGATCCTGAGTCGAAAAGATGTTGCACGAGGCCCAACGCACCTGCGCGCCCAGCGCCTGCAGCGTCTCGATCAGCACCGCGGTCTGGATGGTCATGTGCAGAGAACCGGCGATGCGCGCGCCGGTCAGGGGCTTATCCGCGCCGAATTCGGCGCGCAGCGCCATCAGCCCCGGCATCTCGGTTTCGGCAATCTCGATTTCCTTGCGGCCCCATGGCGCCAGCGCGATGTCCTTGACGATGTAGTCGGCCACTTGGATACCGCTCCGTGTGCGATCGGGGAGGGCTCTATAGACGGGCCGCCCGCGCCTCGCAACGGTGATATAAGGAAATCCTTATATCTCTATAGCCAGAACCTCGCTGCGTCGCCGAAATCGTCCAGTTCGTCCTGCGCCTGGTCGATCAGCTTGGTCTCGCGGTCGGCTTGCGCGCGGGCGAAATCGCTGGCCGCGTCGCCCTTGGCGAGGTCGGCCAGCAAGGCTTCTCCGGCGGCGATGTCATTGAGCGCGCCAAGCGTCTCCTGCAGATCCTTGAGCTTGCCTAGAAACCGCTCGGCGCGCCTCGGATGATCTGGAAAGACTTGAGCGAAGTCTTCGCCGGCGTAGCGGAGAATCTTGGCCTGGATGCGGACCTTGTGGCGCCGCCGGCGGTCGAGGTCGGCCAGTCGCCGGCCGCGGCGCAGGATTTTCTTGCGACGCCTGTCCATTGCTTTGGCGGCAAACTCCGCGACCGCGCCGTCACGCCGCTGCGCCTGGGGCGCGCCCTTGCCCGTCCAAGGTCCGGTTTCTATCCAGCAAAAGGTGCTCAGCAGCAGGGCGCGGAAACGGCCGCTGGCGGAGGCGTCGATGGCCCGCGCGCGCGCCGCCGCTTGCTCGCCGCGCAGGCGCCGGGCCAGGCCCTTTGGGCCGCGGTGCTTGGCTGCGATGAACACATCGAGATTGCGGGCCCGGTCCAGCTCTCCGGTCAGCCACTTTAGCTCGGTCTTGATCGCCTCCAGCTGGCCGTCGGCGACGACCTTCTTGAAGACTGAAAGCGTGGCGCGCAGCCGTCGAACGCCAACCCGTAACTGATGCACCGCCTCACTGTTTGGGCTTGCGCGCAGATGGGCGGCGTTTGTCGCGATCTGGGCCACGGCCGCGCGGGCCATTGCCGCAAAGCCATCGCCGGCCGACAGGCCAGGGGAGAGGACTGGCGCTTCAAAATGTGCGGCCCGAGGCGCCGACCTGGCGATCAGGGCGAATCCCCGATCGGCCTTGGTGACGAAGGAAGCGGTGAGCGCGAAATCTTCGCTGAGGGCCCGGGCAAGGTCGAACAGGGCCGCCGGCGTCCCCGATTTCAATTCCAGTTCCAGTTCGCATAACGGCGCCGCGCGCCCGCCGGCGGTTACTTCGCCAGTATCGAAGCTGACCTCGATGGTCGCCGAAGGGCCGTCGACAAGCATCGAGAGGCGCTTCACCTCGACAGTAAACAGGGGCGCCAGTATGGCGCGCCTGGGCAGCGCCCCGCCGGCGGGCGTTAGCCGCACCAGGCCCACGTCGGGGTCGGCAGTGGGGGCCGCGCGTTCCCACTCGCCCCTCCCCAAACGGCCGTCGGCCAGCGCGCGCGACTTCACCGTCTGCATCCAGCTTCGCCCGTCGCCGCGCATGCGCAGTACGAAGCCCGACCGTCGAAGCGCGTGGCGCGGCGTGTCGTAGTAGATCGAGGTCAGGGTGCGAAGTCTTGGCCGCGCGCCCCCTCGCAGATCGGCGAACAGGCGAGCGCCCTGGTCGGCGTCGATCAGAAACTTGAGCTCGACCTCGGCCCCGCGCTCGCCATCGGCGCTTCCGCGGCGAGGCGAGGTCAGCACCGTTCGCCTCCGAAAAGCGCCGGTTCCTGCCCGCTCATCGATGAGGTCGGCGGCTAACGGTCTTCCTCGAATCTGTTGGCGACCAGTTCGACCAGGGCGGCGACGGCGGCATCGGCCTGGGTGCCGCTGGCGCTGATCTCGATCGTTGCGCCAGGCCCGGCGGCGAGCATCATCAGGCCCATGATCGAGCGGGCGTCGACGCTCTGGTCTTCGCGGGTGACGCTGATCTCCGCATCGAAACTGGTGGCGAGCTTGACGAACTTGGCCGAGGCTCTCGCATGCAGGCCTCTTTCGTTGACGATGTCGACGTTGGCGGACGCCCTCACTTCTCGCCGGCCAGGACGTAAGAGGCGACCGAAATGTATTTTCGCCCCGCTTCCTGGGCGCGCGCGACGCAGACGCTTAAGGATTCGCGAGTCCTGACGCTGGCCAGCTTGATCAGCATCGGCAGGTTGAGGCCCGCGATCACCTCCGCCTTGGTCTGCTCCATGACCGAGATGGCCAGGTTCGAAGGCGTACCCCCGAACATGTCGGTGAGCAGAATGACCCCCTCGCCGGCATCGACAGCTTCGCAGGCGCGCAGGATATCGCGGCGCCGGCGCTCCATATCGTCGTCGGCGCCGATGCAGATGGCCACGACACCGGTCTGCGGACCGACGACGTGCTCCATGGCATAGACGAATTCCTCGGCCAGCCGCCCGTGCGTGACGATCACGAGCCCGATCATGCAAGATGCCCCAAAGGGAAGTGCCCTAAAGCGCCCAGCAGTCGCTAGGGCGGCGCGAGGAGCGCTTGATACTCCGGTTGGCGTCGCCGTCCAAGATGTTCGAGACAGTGGCGCAGTTTCGCCGGCGCCGACGCTTCGAGCGGCCCGATGTCAATCGTCGCGACGCCAACCCCGAGCAACTTCTGCGCGCCGAAGTCGGGATGGCGTTCGATGGCTGCGGGCGCGGCCACGCACCGGGCCAGGAGCAGGATCTCAGCCAGGCCGACAGAGGCGGCGGCAATGATTCCCACACCGCGCGCCTCGACTAGGCCGCCCAGCGCATCGGGCGCGCGCCCAAACAGGCGGCCCTCGGAGACAAACACCACCGTTCGATCGTCGCTGACCAGGCGCAAGCCCTCGCCCATCGCCCGAAGCGCCAGGTCGCTCTTGCCGGCCCCCGAGCCGCCCTCGACCAGGACTCCCAGCCACAGGCCGTCGATCCGAAGGGCGAGCAGCCCGCCGTGGCGAATTACCGATGAAAGCTGAGAGCCGCTCACGCCAGGGGCAGGGTGACGGTGAAGCGCGCCCCGACCACCTTGCCCTCCGCCTGGCGATTTTCAGCGTGGATCGCGCCGCCGTGCGCCCTGGCGATCTGCCGGGCGATGGCCAGGCCAAGGCCCGAGTTGGCGCCGAACGCCGCGCCCTTCGGCCGCGAGGTGTAGAATCGCTCGAACACGGTCTCGAGATTCTCCGGTGGCATTCCGGGACCATCGTCGTCGACCGTGGCCACGGCATCGGTCTTTTGCCGGTGCAGGCCTACGCGGACCTCGCCGCCGGTTGGGCTGAACGAGCGGGCGTTGTCGATCAGGTTGCGGAATACCTGGCCGATGGGCCCGTCGCTGGCCGAAACGCGCAACGGACCACCCAGCGGCGGCGAGATGAACCGGACGTGGGCCTCCCCTGGCTGAACCGTGGCCTCGTAAAAGGCGCAGATGTCGCTGAGCAGCGGTTGTAGATCGAGCGGCCGGCGCGCTTCCCTCGCCAGTTCAGCGTCAAGTCGCGACGCGTTGGAGATATCGGTGATCAGCCGGTCCAGGCGGCCCACGTCCTGCTTGAGGATGGCCAGCAGTCGCTCGCGCTGGGCCACCTGCTTGACCAGTTCGAGGGTCTCGACGGCGGAGCGGATCGAGGTCATCGGATTGCGAAGCTCGTGAGCCACATCGGCGGCAAAGCGTTCGATGGCCTCCATGCGGTCGGAAAGGGCGTGGGTCATGTCTTCGAGCGAACGGGCCAGATCGCCAAGCTCATCGTTGCGCCTGGCCAGGTCCGGCAGCTGGATGGCCCTGGCCCGCGACAGCCTCACCCGATCCGCCGCGCGGGCCAGCCGCAGCACCGGCTCGGCGATCAGCTGCGTCAGCAGCAGCGACGACAGCAGGGTCACGCCGATGGCGATCAGGATGAATGGGATCAGGGCCTCGCGTTCGGCGGCAATGATTTCGTCGACATCCCCGGCCTCCAGGGTGAGCACGCCGAGCACCTGCTGGACATGCTGGAGCGGGATCGAGACCGAGACCACGCGCCGGCCGCTGGCGGTCATCCGCACATCTGCGACGACGGCGCCCCTCATCGCGCCGAGGACCTCTCGCTCCAGCGCCTCGTGCGCCGCGGCCGCTCGCTTCGATGGATGGCGGTCGGGCAAGGCGAAGTTGAAGCTGAACCGCGACTGGCCAGGCTTGCGCGCCGGCGGCAGGACGTCGGCCTCGACCCGATCGCCGACGACGTAGGTATCGGTCAGCAGGTGTCCGTCCGCATCGAACAAGCGCAGCCGCTGCGACTTGGGGATGGTCAGCGAGCCAAGCACGTTGGCGGCGGTGTCGGCTTCCAGCGCCGCTTCCGGCTCGCCAACCGTCGCGGTCTGGTCGATGACGCTGGCGATCAGGGCGCCCTGGAGTTTCAGGCTGTCGATACGCGCCGCGATCAGCCCCTGGCGCAATTCGCCCAGCACCAGGGCGCCGCCGACCAGAATGGCCAGGCCCAGTAGATTGAGAACGACGATCAGCCGGCCTAGGCGTGATCCCAGCGGCCAGACGCGTCGGCGCGCGTGAGCGCCCGCTTCGGGATCAGGATTCGCGGTAACGGTATCCGACGCCATAGAGGGTTTCGATGGCGTCGAACTCCGGGTCGATCTCGCGGAATTTCTTGCGCATGCGCTTGATGTGGCTGTCGATCGTCCGATCGTCGACATAGACCTGATCTTCGTAGGCGGCGTCCATCAGGTTGTCGCGGCTCTTCACAAAACCGGGCCGCTGGGCCAGCGACTGCAGCAGCAGGAACTCGGTGACCGTCAGGCGAACCGGTTTTTCTTCCCAAAGACAATCGTGGCGCGCGGGATCGAGGGTGAGGCGCCCGCGCTTGATCGCCTTGGAGGCGGCGCCGCTCCCCGCCGGGCCGCCGATATCATCCTCGTCGGGCCGCGCTCGCCGCAGAACGGCCTTGACCCTTTCGATCAGCAGCCTCTGGCTGAACGGTTTGTGGATGTAGTCGTCCGCGCCGAGATTGAAGCCGAGAATCTCGTCGATCTCTTCGTCCTTCGAGGTCAGGATGATCACCGGCATGTCGGTGGTCTGGCGCAGGCGCCTCAGGACCTCCATGCCATCCATGCGCGGCATCTTGACATCGAGGATGGCCAGGTCCGGCGGATCGCTTTCCAGTGCGGCCAGTCCGGCGGCGCCGTCAAAAAAAGCCTTGACCGTGTGGCCATGGCTTTCCAGAGCCAGGGAGATCGAGGTGACGATGTTCTCGTCGTCATCCACGAGCGTGATCTTGGCCATGACGCGTGCGCGGTCCTTGTTCAGGCAAGCCTTAGCGGCGGAGAAGGCTGGCTTCAATGCACCGGGGCGGTGGCGCCATTGCGGCATCCCGCGCCACTGTTCACATGGCCGAAATGCCACCGTCGAGCTTGAGTTCCGCTCCGGTCATGAACTTGCTCTCGTCGCTGGCCAGATAGAGCACCGCATTGGCGATGTCGTCGGGCTCGCCGATATGGCCCATCGGCACCTGCCGGCCAAGCTTGGCTTCGGCCTCCTCCTTACCGAACCGCTGGCGAAGCGGATCGAGTATCGGGGTGTCGATGTAGGTCGGGTGGATCGAATTGGAGCGGATGTTCAGGCCCTGCTTGGCGCAATGCAGGGCGATGCCCTTTGAAAGCAGCCAGACCGCGGCCTTGGAGGCGTTGTAGACCGGGGCGTTGTGCGCCGCGATCAGTCCCGCGATCGACGAGATATTGACGATCGAGCCGGGCTGGCTGGCGCGCATGTATCTGAGCGCATGCTTGGCGCCCAGAAACACCGAGTCGACATTGACCGCCATCACCAGCTTCCAGTCATCGAACGACAACTGCTCGATGTCGCCGCCGCGGGAGATGCCGGCGTTGTTGACCAGCACCGAGATGCCGCCCATGGCCGCGTCCGCCTCCTCGAGAGCGAAGATCCACTGGTCTTCCTTGGTGACATCGAGCGGCAGGGCGAAGGCTGTCGCCTCTCCCCAGGCGGCGTTGATCTCGGCGGCCACGGTCTTGGCGCCTTCGAGGTTGATGTCGGCGATGGCGACCCTGGCGCCCTCGGCGGCCAGCCGACGGGCGGCCGCGGCGCCCAGGCCCTGCGCGCCGCCAGTGATGAAGGCGAGCTTGCCGGCGACGCGTGTTCCTCGGCTGGTGGTCATGGCATTGCTCCCTTGGCCGCCGCTTGATCCATGATCCTGGCCAGGACGATGTCGTTTTCGCTCACCCCGTGCGCATCGTGGGTGGTCAGGACCACCTCGACGCGGTTGTAGATGTTCGACCACTCGGGATGGTGATCGAGCTTTTCGGCCGCCAGCGCGACGCGTGTCATCCAGCCGAAGGCCTGGTTGAAATCGGCGAAGGCGAACGACTTGGCGATCGCGTCGCGTCCATCCGCCTTGCGCCATCCGGGCAGCTGCGCCAATGCCGCGGCGGCGCCGATCTTCTGCGGACGGGTCACGCGGCGCGCGCCGGCAGGCGCGGAAACGTCAGTCCGGTCGCCGCTTCGAGATCAGTCAGCGCCTGCTCTTCGCCGACCACCTTGATCGCCTTCATACCCAGATGCGCGGCGGGTTTGCAGTTCACGCCGAGGTCGTCGAGATAGACGCAGGCCGCCGGCGCGACCGCGAGCGCCTCGCACATCAGCTCGTAAATTCTTGGATCGGGTTTTCGAACGCCGGCCTTGGAACTTTCGACAACGGCATCGAAGAGGCCCATGATTTCGCCGGCCCGCGTTGCCCCTTCCCGGCTGGGCGCCATGCCCGGTCCGTGGCGCTGAGCCATGTTGTTGGTGATGCAGCCGACCTTGAAACGCCGCTTGCAGATTCGCAGGGCCTCGATCATCGCCGGTCGCACATCGCCGGAGAGTAGAGGCAAGACCTCGGCGCCGCGGACCGGATGGCCGAGTGCGGTGGATTCCTCCAGGAACCTGGCGTCGAACCCGGCCGCGTCGAGCTCGGCGCGTTCGAACAGGGCCCAGGCGTTGGTATCGGGATTGGCGGCGTTGATCGTGCGGATCAGATCGGGCGGCAGGCCGCGCCGGGCCTCATACCGATTGAACGCTTCAAAGGGCGAAGTCGTGAAAACGCCGCCGAAATCCCAGATCACCGCTTCGACGGCCACGGCCCGTCCCTTCATTGGAGCGCCAGGACGCTAGAGACGCGGGCGGTTCCGCGCAAGTATGAGGCGGTCATGGCCGCACCGCTTCCCTTGCACGCGCTCTTTGCCCAAGGCGTCCCGGATTTCGCCATCGGCCTGCGCGCCATCCCGCCCGCCGCGTGGCTGCAGGGCGGCGAGCCCGATCCCTCGGCGCGAAAGGATGCCGTGTTCGCCGCGCACCCGGCAACCGTCTGGGGCGAAACCGACGGGTCAAGACCGGGCCAGCAAGAGGTCTTGGCCCTGGTGGCCGCGGCCGCGGGCGCCGTCGATGGCCGCGCTGGTCTGCCGCCCCTGCTGCGAGCCTCACGCGCCGTGCCGGACGATCTGTGCCTGATGGAAATGAGGGACGGCGCCTGGCGGCTGGCGGCGATCAGCCTTTGCTCGCCGACCTTTTTCTCCGCCGAGGAGGTGGTGGGCAAGAGCCTGGCGCAATTGCACGCCCCGGTGCCCGCCTTTGCCGACCGATTCCTGAGCCGGATCGAGCGCATCTTCACGGGCCTGCGTCCGGGCCTGATCCTCGAGCGGCGCAACTGGACCCTGGTCAACAGCGAGGCTCTGTTTACGCCCGATCCGGCCCCGATCCGCGCGCTCATTGCCGGCATTGCGCCTGAAGACGCGGGTGGGCGTCTGTTCATCCGCAGCGAACGCCAGACCCTGCAACGGCTGCCGATGACCGGCGGCGCCTTGTTCACCATCCGGGTATCGGTCTGGCCCCTTGACGCGCTGATGGACGATCCGGGCGCACTGGCCGCCTTCGCCGGCGCCTGGCAGGGCGCTTCGGATGCGTTTCGCGGCTATAAGAAACTGCATCTCTACGATGCGCTGGTCGGGGCCTTTCTTCGCGCGTCGGGCGAAAAGGCGAGCATCCGCGCCGCGCGAGGGTAAGATTGGCCAAGGATCCGTTTTCAACCGCTCGAGGAAGAGTTCATGCGCACTGCCCTGATGACCACGGCCGTGACCGCCGGCCTGCTGCTGGCGCCCGCGCTGGCGGCCGGAGCGCCCGGCGTGACGATGGTCGCGCCGCCCTCGGCCGCTCCGATCTTCTATTGCCCCAAGGCCATGGCCAAGCCCGCGGCGTGCCTGGCGCCCAAACGCGCGGTGGTCCAGCACCATCGCGGCCACGCGAGGGGCTTCGAACATGCCCGCTATCACGCGTGGCGCGAAGACCGGGGTCCGTCCGCCCGCCGGGCTTGGATGTTGGGCTATAAGGCCGGCCAGGCCGCCCAGCCTCGCCAAGCCGACGGCCGCGACTATGAGATGCATGGCGACTGGAAGCGCCAGCGCGGTGCGATGGGCGGCGATCACCCCGCCGCCTTCGCACGCCGTGACGGCGCGGGGCGTGAGCACGACGCACGCGGGTGGTCTGAGCGCAGGGGCCAAGCGGGACCGAGGGGCGAGCGGTCGGCACAGGTCTGGCGCGAAGATCGCCATGAAGAGCCGCAGCATGGCGCGCGCGCCGAGCAGTTCGCCTACAGCCGTCACGAGGAAGTCCGGACCGGCGGCGGGTCGCGGGGCCAGCAGTCCGACCATTGTCGCGGCCATGAGGGGGCCGAGCACGGCGGCCAGGCGTGGCGCTCGGGCCAGGGCGGCGGCTACAAAATCTATCATCTCGCCGGCCGCGATCAGCAGGGCTACCTCGTCTGGTCCGGGAAACCGCGCCTCTAGTCGTCGTCGTACGCGTCTTTCGCGGGGGCCGGCCGGCTCGCCTGCGGGCACATCGACTTGCTCACCGCGCCGTGAACCGTTAAGCGCCGCGCCATGAACAGCGACGCGCCGACGCGCCCGCGCGCGCGGGCCGCGCGCGGTTTTCCCGATCGACGCGCGGCGGTCATCGGCGCCGAGCGGCGCATCGTCGCCGCTGTGTCGGCCGTGTATGAATCCTATGGCTTCGAAGCCCTCGACACCGGGGCGTTCGAATATGCCGACGCGCTCGGAAAGTTCCTGCCTGACGCCGAGCGGCCGAACGCCGGCGTCTTCGCCCTGGTCGACGACGATGAGCAGTGGCTGGCGCTGCGTTATGATCTGACCGCGCCGCTGGCCAGGTTCGCGGCCGAGAACTGGACCAATCTGCCCAAGCCGTTTCGCAGATATGCCGTCGGCACGGTCTGGCGTGACGAGAAGATCGGACCGGGCCGCTTCCGCGAATTTGTGCAATGCGACGCCGATACGGTCGGCTCGGCAAGGCCCGAAGCCGACGCGGAGATCATCGCCATGGCCGTCGAGGGTTACGCGGCCGCCGGTCTGGCGCGCGAGGCCGCTGTTGTGAAGATCAACAACCGCAAGCTTCTCAACGGCCTCCTGGCCTCCGCCGGGGTCGCCGACCCACTGCAGGTGCTGGCGGTGCTGCGCGCCGTCGACAAGCTGGACCGGCTGGGCCTGGCGGGCGTCACCGCCCTCTTGGGCGCCGGCAGGCGGGACGAGTCGGGCGCCTTCACCCGCGGCGCTCTGCTCGAGGCGGCGGCCATCGATAAGGTGCTCGCCTTCGTCTCCGCTGGACAAACCGGGCGCGGGGCGACGCTGGATCGGCTGGCCAATGTCATCGGCGGCTCGGTCCAGGGCGACGAGGGCCTGGCCGAACTGACACGCATCGGAGAGGTTCTCGGAAGCTTGGGCGTTGGCGAGGATCAGGCGACTTTCGACCCCGCGGTGGTTCGGGGGCTGGAGTACTACACCGGCTCCGTGTTCGAGGCCGAGCTGGTCGGGCCGGGAGGCGAGGAGACCGACGGCGCCATGCGCCTAGGTTCCATCGGCGGCGGCGGGCGCTACGACGATCTGGTGGCCCGATTCACAGGTGAAACCATCCCGGCGACCGGCTTTTCCTTCGGGGTGACGCGGCTGGCGACGGCTCTGCAGGCTGCGGCAGGGGAGGGCGAGGCGCGTCAACGTGGGCCCGTGGTGGTGATCGTCCTGGAGCCTGATCGGATGGGTGATTACTTCACCATGGCCAAGGATTTGCGATCGGCGGGGGTTGCTGCGGAAGTCTATCTGGGCGCCGCGGGCATGCGAGCGCAGATGAAGTACGCCGATCGCCGTTTCGCGCCCGCCGCCGTGATCGTCGGCGGCGATGAGTTCGCCGCCGGAACAGTGACCGTGAAGGACCTAGATCTCGGCCGCGCCCTTGCGGATGAAACCGCCGACAACCGCGCCTGGAGAACCGACCGGCCCGGCCAGGTCACCAGACCCCGTGGCGACCTGGTGGCGACCGTTCGAGAGATTCTGGGCGCCGCGTCATGAGACGCGAGGCGCCCGTCCCCGCGCCGGTCCTGGCGGCCGTCCGCGCGGCTTTTCTCGAAGCGGGTGGCGAAATACTCGACGCCCCCCTTCTGCAACCGCTCGGCCTGCTGCTCGAACTGGCTGGCGAAGACATTCGCGGGCGCCTGTTCGTGGTCCAACGCGAGGGTGGCGAGGAGGCCTGCCTGCGCCCCGATTTCACTATCGCGGCCATCCGCGCGCATATCGAATCGGCCGCGCCGTCCGCGCGCTATTTCTATGAAGGCGCCGCCTACCGGGTCGCGCCGTCGGGGGCTTCCCGGGCCGAGGAATTTCTGCAGATCGGGTTGGAGGCCTTCGAGGCCGGCGATACGATCGGCGCCGACGCCGAGATGGCGGCGATCGCCTGGCGCGCCGCTGTCGCGGGAGGTCGCGATGACCTGACCCTGCTGTTTGGCGATGTGGGTCTGTTCGCCGCCTTCTTGAGCGCCATCGGCGTCGCCGAGCCGCTGGCCGCGCGGCTGCGACGCGCCTTTTCCAGCCCTCGCCGCCTGCGCAATGAACTTGCCTCGATCGCCGAGCGGCAAGGCGCCGCGCAGGGGGGCCAGGGGCGACTCGCGGCCCTGCTCGGCGGCCTGCCAGAAGACGAGGCCGTTGGCGTGCTGGAAGAAGTCTGGGCGCTGGCCGGGGTGGCGCCGGTCGGCGGACGGCGCCCGGCCGAGATCGTCCATCGGCTCGTTCAGCGCGCCGCCCTCGCCGAAGCGCCAGCGCCGAGCGAGCACCAGACAGATCTGATTTCGCGCTTCCTGGCCATTTCCGACGCGCCGGACCGGGCCATGAACGCGGTGGCCGCCCTTGCGGGCGCGAAGGGCGGCGCCTGGGGCGCGGCACTCGAAGCGTGGCGCGGGCGCCTGGCTTGCCTGGCGCAGGCGGGCGTCTCGGCCGAGCGCATGCACTTCTCGGCCGCATTTGGGCGGTCGTTTGGCTATTACGACGGCGTGCTGTTCGAGGTGCGCAGCCGCGCCCTTGGCGACGAACAGCCGGTGGCCGCCGGCGGTCGGTACGACGCGCTTCCACGCCGTCTTGGCGCGAAGCTGAACACCGGCGCGGTCGGCTGCATGGTCCGGCCCGGACGGGCGTGGAGCGGCGCCGTCCCATGAGCGATCCGTTGATCCTGGCGATCCCCTCCAAGGGCCGGCTCAAGGAACAGGCGGAAGCATGGCTCGCCGATTGCGGCCTTTCGCTGAGCGCCGACGGTGGACCGCGCGGTTACTCCGGCGCGCTCGACGGCTTCGAGCGGGTGCAGATCCGACTGGCCTCGGCGACCGACATCGCCTCGGCGCTGGCTCTGGGCGAAATCCACCTTGGCGTCACCGGCGAAGATCTGCTTGGGGAATCCGAGCCGACCGAAAAGGCGCGACTGATCGCCTTGCGGGCGCTCGGATTTGGCCGCGCCAATCTGGTGGTCGCCGCGCCGCGCAGCTGGATCGACGTGGCGACGATGGCCGACATCGACGACCTTGCGCACCTAGCCATGGCGCGCACGGGACGGCGGCTGCGGGTGGCGACAAAATATCTTCGTCAGACGCGCGCCTTTTTCGACCTCCACGCCATCGCCGACTATCGCGCGGTCGAATCGAGCGGGGCCACCGAAGGTGCTCCGGCGGCCGGGCTGGCCGAAATCGTGGTCGACATCACCACCACCGGCGCCACTCTGGCCGCCAATGGGTTGAAGGTGCTCGACGACGGACTGATCCTGAAGAGCCAGGCGCAGCTGGCGGCCAGTCTCTGCGCCGAATGGACCGCGCAAAGCCTGGTTACGGCGCGGCGTCTGCTGTCGATCGTCGAAGCGCGCGCGCGGGGCCGGCGGATCGCCAGCCTTGTCTGGCCGGCGAAACAGGATGGCCTCGCCCGCGCGGCGGTGTCGCCTTTCGTCGTCCCAGGCGACCCGCTGCGGACCAACGGCGTGCTGGCCGCCAATGCGTCCCTTTTCGCCGCGGCGCGGGCGCTGACCGACGCGGGCGTTGGCCCCGTCAGCGTCACCCATCCGACCTACGTCTTCGAGGCGACCAGCGAGGCGGCCGACCGTCTGGAGGCGGCCATCAGGGCGTCGGACGCGAAGGCTTGAGGTCGGCCTGCCCCTGCGGGTCTCCCGCGACCGGGCCGGACGCCAGGGGGCGGCCGGTGATCCGCCAGATGGCGATCGGCGTCAGGCACTGGCGATCGCTTCCATCCCACCATGCGCCGTGGGCCTCGCAGCGTTGCACCGGCCAGACGAAGACCATCTGGTAGGCGACCGCGGCCAGGCTGGCGACGAAAAACCCGGCCAGGGCGATGAGCTTGGCATTGGTGATCCAGCGGGTCATCCTTCCGACGGGTCTCCTTCAATCAACCTCGACTTCGCAGGGGGAAGTGGGCGACTTGCATTGCGCGCGCAAGGCGTTATTGCCCCCTTTTGCGTTCGCAAGCGGGCGTCGCTTCGCCCTCCCGCAGGTGCGGAAGCGAGACGCCGCGAGGCGCGAACGACAAACGGAGTGGCCGATGAAGCTCTTGGTCCCGGTAAAACGGGTGATCGACTACAACGTCAAGCCGCGGGTGAAATCCGACCAGACCGGCGTCGACCTGGCCAACGTCAAGATGTCGATGAACCCGTTCTGCGAGATCGCCGTCGAGGAAGCGGTGCGGATGAAGGAAAAAGGCCTGGCCGAGGAGGTCGTGGTCGTCTCGATCGGCCCGGCCCAGGCGCAGGAGACCATCCGCACGGCGCTGGCCATCGGGGCCGATCGCGGCATCCTGGTGCAAAGCGACGCCGATCCCCAGCCGCTGGAAGTCGCCAAGCTTCTCAAGGCGGTGGCAGAGGCCGAGGCGCCCGACATGATCATCATGGGCAAGCAGGCCATCGACGGGGACAACAATGCCGTTGGCCAGATGCTGGCCGCGCTGCTCGATTGGCCGCAGGCGACCTTCGCCTCGAAGATCGAGCCCATGGATAAGGTGGTGCGGGTGACCCGCGAGGTCGACGGCGGCCTGCAGACCCTCGAGCTCGACCTGCCCGCGGTGGTGACCGTCGACCTGCGGCTCAACGAGCCGCGATACGCCTCATTGCCCAACATCATGAAGGCCAAGAAGAAGGTCATCGACGTGAAGTCGGTGGACGACTACGGCGGTCTGGGCGCGGGGCATATCGCCGTGCCGAAGGTGACCGAGCCGGCGAGGCGCGTGGCCGGCGTCAAGGTCGAAAACGCCGCCGAGCTCGTCGCAAAGCTGAAAACCGAAGCGGGAGTGCTTTAAGCCAATGGCCGTTCTCGTCGTCGCCGATCACGACAATCACTCGCTCAAGGATAACACCCACAAGACCGTCACCGCCGCCCGGGCGCTGTCGTCCGACGTCGATATCCTGGTCGCGGGCGCGGGTGTCGCCGAGGTCGCGGCGCAAGCGGCCAAGATCGATGGGGTGCGCAAGGTGCTCACCGCCCAGAGCGACGCCCTGGGCGCCGGCATCGCCGAAGCCATGGCCGCCTGCGTACTGCCACTGATGTCGGCCTATGACGCGGTGCTGGTCGCGGCGACCTCGGCTGGAAAGAACTTCGCGCCTCGCGTCGCGGCCAAGCTCGATGCCGCGCCGATATCCGAGATTATCCAGGTGATCGACGCCGACACCTTCGTGCGCCCGATCTACGCCGGCAATGCGCTTGAGACGGTAAAGTCCACCGACGCCAAAAAGGTGATCACCGTACGCGCGAGCGCCTTCAAAGCCGCCGGAGAAGGCGGCGCCGCCCCCATCGAGATGGTCGATCCTGGCGCTGGCGCGCCCCACACCCGGTTCATTTCCGACGAGATCGCCAAGTCCGATCGGCCGGAACTGGCCGGAGCGAAGATCGTCGTCTCCGGGGGGAGAGCGATGGGTTCGGCGGAGGAGTTCCACCGCGTCATCGAACCGCTGGCCGACAAGCTCGGCGCGGCGGTGGGCGCCTCGCGCGCGGCGGTGGACGCGGGCTACGCGCCCAACGACTATCAGGTCGGCCAGACCGGCAAGGTCGTCGCGCCTCAGCTCTATGTGGCCATCGGCATATCGGGGGCGATTCAGCATCTGGCCGGGATGAAGGACTCGAAGGTTATCGTCGCCATCAACAAGGATGCCGATGCGCCGATCTTCCAGGTCGCCGACTACGGCCTCGTCGCCGACTACAAGACCGCGGTGCCGGAACTGATGGCGGCGCTGACGGCGGCCGGAAAATAGCCGCAACCAAAGGCCAGCTTCACACCAGTCCGGCTTCGCTGCAATGCAGCAAAATGCTTGGCGTCGACGGCGTGGCCCGTGTTAGAAGGCCGTCACAATGGCGGGCGCCGACAGCGGGAGGCGCCCCATCCCAGCGCCGAGGCAGGCAAGAATGGCGGATATCAGGACGGTCGGCGTAATTGGCGCGGGCCAGATGGGCGGCGGCATAGCGCATGTCTGCGCACTGGCCGGTTACGATGTGCTGCTGCACGACAACGCGGCCGGAAAGGTCGAGGAATGCCTCGCCCTGGTCGATCGCAACATGAGCCGCCAGGTGGCCCGCGGCGTGATCGGCGAGGCCGACATGCAGGCCGCGCTGGCGCGGATCAAGCCGGCCGGCGGTCTCGAAGCGATCGGCAAGGCCGATCTTGCCATCGAGGCGGCGACCGAGGACGAAGAAATCAAGAAGCAGATTTTCCGATCCCTGCAGCCCCATCTTTCCGCCGGCGCCCTGCTGGCCTCCAACACCTCGTCGATCTCGATCACGCGCCTGGCCTCGACCACCGACCGGCCGGAGCGGTTCATTGGCCTGCACTTCATGAACCCCGTGCCGCTGATGAATCTGGTCGAGATCATTCGCGGCATAGCCACCGACGCGGCGACCTACGAGATCGCCGTCGCCTTCGCAAAGTCGCTTGGCAAGACCACCGCCAATGCCGAGGATTTTCCAGCCTTCATCGTCAATCGCGTGCTGGTGCCGATGATCAACGAGGCGATCTACACGCTCTACGAAGGCGTCGGCACGGTGGCGGCCATCGACACGGCGATGAAGCTCGGCGCCAACCATCCGATGGGCCCGCTGGAACTTGGCGATTTCATCGGCCTGGACACAGTGCTTTCGATCATGAACGTGCTCTACGACGGCCTGGCCGACTCGAAGTACCGGCCGTGCCCGCTGCTGGTGAAATATGTCGAGGCCGGCTGGCTGGGCCGCAAGACCGGGCGCGGCTTCTACGACTATCGCGGCGAACACCCCTCGCCGACGCGCTAGGCGCGCAGCCTACCAAACAATGACCCCGCCAAACGCAGCGAGGCGGGGATCGCAGGTCACGATCGCCGCCTGTTCAATCATCGCCTGAGCCGCGAGAATTCGATCGAACGGATCGCCATGCAACCTCGGCAGGCGTCCGGCGGTGATCGCATGGTGCGCCGTGACCGACAGCCACAGGAAATCCTGGCCCGTCACAGCCTCGTCGAGATCTGGCGGCATGCGTTGGAGTTCAGGATCGCGCGGCCGTTTCAGTGCCAGTTCGTAAGCGCAAATGGCGCTGGCCATGACCACGTTGGTGCGATCGGTGATCGCGTCAAGCGCTTGCGCCGAGAGCCGCTCAGGCTGCGTCGTAGCCCACACGAAGGCGTGGGTATCGAGCAGCAGCTTCATTCGCGCGGAAATGCCGAGTCATTCATCGCCGCTTCGATTTCGCCGTCAGGCTCAAAGAACACTTGGTCCGAAATCTGTAGGTTGTGGCTCGCCCGGATTCCGATGCGCCGTCGGCCCTCCGAGGCGGAGCGCGTTCGCGGCGTCAGGGTGACGACAGGCCGCCCGTCGCGTGCGATGACCACCTCTTCCCCCGCCTCAGCCCGGGTCACCAGTTCGGCGCCCTTGGTCTCCGGGTGCGGGGCTCAGTGCGCAGCCTTCCGATTGCCGGGGAGGTAATGAGGACGTATATACTATTCGAACATTACGTTGCCCATGGAGGTGGACGTGCCGAAAGAGGCAGTCTTTACGATGAAGCTCGACCACGCGCTGCGCGATGAATTCGTGGCCGAGGCGCAGGCCGCTCATCGGCCAGCGTCACAGGTAGTCCGCGAGCTCATGCGCGACTTCGTGCGGCGCCAGCGCGAGGAGCGTGAATACGACGCCTTCCTACGGCATAAGGTGGATGTCGCGCGGTCCTCGATGCGTGCTGGCCGAAGCCTGGCCAACGACGAGGTTGAAGCAAGCTTTGCCGCCCGGCGCGCCAAGGTGGCCCGCAACGGGTGAGGGTCGTCTGGACGCCGGAGGCGCGACAGGACCGCGCCGAAATCTGGGACAACATCGCGGCGGACAACCCGAACGCAGCAGCGCGGATGGATCAGCTTTTCAGCGATGCGGCGCGAAGCCTGAGCGATTTTCCACTGCGTGGCCGCATGGGGAAGGTTTCAGGAACCCGCGAACTGATCCCGCACGAGAGCTACCGTCTGGTCTACCAGATCGGAAGCGAAACGGTCTGGGTGCTCGCTCTGGTCCACACCGCCCGCCGATGGCCGCCGCTGCGCGATTGAAAGGCGCGGCGTGGCACGATGCGATGTTCGGTGGGGCGGGCGACGGATGTGCTGCTTGGCAAAACAGGCATTGACACAAACAGCAACACGAACACGAAAATGGGGACAGGAGCGCTATTCCCCACGACCCGTGCGTGAGCGGCAAAGAGGGTTGGTTGTCGGCTGTTTCGAGAACTTTCGTCCCTACGTGCGTCGCGCGATGAGGCCGCTGTGACCCGTCTCATCACCGGTCTCGGCGAGATCGCGAACGACTATGATGTTCTGCTTTGCGATGTCTGGGGCGTCATTCATAACGGCCGCGAGGCCTTCCCCGTGGCCTGCGCCGCGCTCAGCCGCTGGCGGCGCGAGCGCGGGCCGGTGGTGCTGATCTCCAACTCGCCGCGGCCGTGGCGCGATGTCGCCGATCAGGTCGAGGTTCTAGGCGTCCCGCGTGAGGCCTGGTCCAGCGTGGTCACTTCCGGCGACGCGACCCGGGTCCTGCTCGCCGCGCGCGCGCCGGGACCGGCCTGGCGCATTGGCCCGCAGCGCGACGATCCGCTCTATGCGGGCCTCGGCTTGAGATTTGCCCCCCTGGAAGAGGCGGCGTTCATCGCCTGCACCGGTCCCGACGACGACGAAAACGAGGCCGCCGAGGACTATCGCCAGCGGCTCGGCCGGGCGGCCGAGCGCGGCCTGGAGATGGTCTGCGCCAACCCAGACAAGGTCGTCCAGCGTGGCGAACGCCTGATCATCTGCGGCGGGGCCCTGGCGGCGCTCTACGAAGCCCTCGGCGGTCAGGTGCGCATGGCCGGCAAGCCCTGGCCCGCGATCTATGATCTCGCCCTGGCGAGCGCAAACGGCGAGCTGGGCAGGGTCGCTAACCGGCGGCGGGTGCTGGCCATCGGCGATGGGATCGCCACCGACATGATCGGGGCCAATCGCCAGGATCTGGATGGGCTGTTCATCACCGGAGGCATCCATGGCGCGGAGGGATTGAGCCCCGATGGCGCCCTCGATCCGGCGGCGGTCGAACATCTGCTTGGCGAGCAAGGCGCCCGCGCGCGTTTCGCCATGGTCGGGCTCGCCTGGTGACAGCCTTCGCCAATTGCGCCGGACCGGTTAAGACGGTTGCCGCGCAGTGACGGCGGTGAACCTTGGGCGGACTGTGTCTGGAAGATCTGCAGGTCGGCCAAGGCGCCGAACTGACCCGCTCGGTCAGTGAGGATGATCTGCGCGCCTTCGCCGCCGTCACCGGCGATGACAACCCGCTGCACCTGGACGAGGTCTACGCGGCCGCGACGCCATTTGGCGGCCGCATCGCCCACGGCATGCTCTGCGCCGGTTATATCTCCGCGGTTATCGGCCGTGAGTTGCCCGGAAAAGGCTCGGTCTACGTCTCCCAGTCCTTGCGGTTCCGACGCCCGGTGCGGATCGGCGACACGGTCACCGCGCGTGCGCGGATTACTGGCATCGACACGGCGCGCGCGCGGGTGACGCTGGCCACCACATGCCTGGTGGCAGGCAAGGTCGTGGTCGACGGCGAGGCGGAGGTGATCGCGCCCAGGCGAGGCGCGCCGGCGCCGCCATGAACATCCTGCATGGCTGGAAGGCCCTTGGCCCGGGCGACCGGGGCGCCGCCGTCGCGCACGGCAACTTCGACGGCGTGCACCTTGGCCACCAGCGTGTCATCGCCGATGCGGGGCAAGCCGCAAAACGCCTGGGCGCGCCGCTGGGGGTGATCAGTTTCGAGCCCCACGCGCGCATGCACTTCGAGCCCGACGCGCCACCCTTTCGGCTGATGAACGCCCATCAGCTGGCCCGCACGGTCGAGGGCCTGGGCGCGGAGCGGCTCTATCTGCTGCCGTTCGGAGCCCAGATGGCCAGTTTCTCGGACCGTGATTTCGTGCGCGAGGTGCTGGTCGGGGGCCTGGGCGTTCGCCACGTGGCCGTCGGCTTCGATGTCACGTTCGGCAAGGATCGCTCCGGCGATCCCGATTCGCTGCGCCGCTATGGCGAGGAGTTCGGCTTCACGGTGTCGGTGGCGCAGCCGGTCGAGGCCGCCGGCGTGAAGATATCTTCGACCGCCGCGCGCGAAGCCCTGCGCGAGGGTCATCCGGAGATGGCGAGCGCCATTCTCGGCCGGCCGTTCGCCATCGAAGGGCTGGTGTGGAAGGGCCGCCAGCTTGGCCGAAAGCTCGGCTTTCCGACGGCCAATGTGCCGCTGGGCGACTATGTGGCCCCCAGGTTCGGCGCCTACGCCACGCGCACCCGGCTGGCCGATGGGCGTCAGCTTGCCGGTGTCGCCAATATCGGGGTCAATCCAACCACGGGCGTCGTCGCCCCGCTGCTCGAGGTCTGGCTGTTCGACTTCGACGAAGACATCTATGGCGAGATCATCGAGACCGATCTTATCGCCTTCTTGCGGCCGGAGGAGAAGTTCCCAAGCATAGAGGCTATGGTCGAGCAGGTGCTCGAGGACGAGCGCCAGGCCCGAGCCCTCGCGCGCCCCTAGCCCGGCCAACCCGCCTCTGATACATCCCGCTTCCATGACGATGGTTCGGACAGGCCCGCGAATTACCGCCCCGGCGTGACGCCGCCGGACGATAAGGTTCGAAGCGCGCGCCGGGAATGCCTTGCCCCCAATAAGTCTGGACCGCACTGGAGCCGTCATGCAGGGCGACGCCGAACCACCCAAGCGCGACTACCGTGAGACGGTGTTTCTCCCGCAAACGCCGTTTCCGATGCGCGGCGGCCTGCCGCAGCTCGAGCCGCGCATACTGGCCGACTGGGGCGATCTCTACGCCACGCTGAGGGCGCAAAGGCAGAGCGTCGGGGCGCCGCTGTTCGTTCTCCACGACGGGCCTCCCTATGCCAACGGCGCCATCCACATCGGCCATGCGCTGAACAAGCTTCTCAAGGATTTTGTCGTGCGATCGCGTTTCGCGCTCGGCTGGGATGTCGACTACCGGCCCGGCTGGGACTGTCATGGGCTGCCGATAGAATGGAAGATCGAAGAGCTGTTCCGGGCCGAGGGCCGGGGGAAGGCCGAGGTTTCCAAGGCTGAGTTCCGCACCCGCTGCCGACAGTACGCGGCCGGCTGGATCGAAGCCCAGGCGGCCGAGTTTCAGCGGCTGGGCGTGCTGGGCGACTGGGCCCATCGCTACGCCACCATGGACTTCGCCAGCGAGGCGGCGATCGTCGCGGAGTTCCACAAGTTCATCGCCAGCGGTCAGGTCTACCGCGGCTCGAAACCGGTGATGTGGAGCCCGGTGGAGCGCACGGCCCTGGCCGATGCCGAGGTCGAATACCACGACCATGTCTCGCCGACGGTGTGGGTGAAGTTTCCTGTCATCGAGGGCCCGCAGGCGGCCCTCGACGCCGACGTGGTGATCTGGACGACCACGCCCTGGACCCTGCCGGCGAACCGGGCCATCGCCTACAATCCGGAGATCGCCTATGCGGTGTACCGCGTGGAGGCCATGGAGCCGGATCTGCCGTTTGCGCCGTGGGCGAAGGTGGGCGACCGGCTGATTGTCGCCCGAAGTCTCGCCCCCGAAGTCTTCGCCGCCGTCAAGGTCGCCCGCTGGCTGGAGCTGGAGGCCATCGACTGCGCCGGTATGGTCTGCGCCCATCCCCTGGCGCCTCTGGACGCCGGCTACGGATTCGCCGTGCCGCTATTGGCCGGCGACCATGTGACCGACGACATGGGGACGGGGTTTGTGCATACCGCCCCAGGCCACGGCGCCGACGACTACGCCCTGTGGCTGGCCCACGGTCATCGCGAGATTCCCGAAACCGTCGACGAGGATGGCGCCTACTATCCGCATGTGCCGCTGTTCGGCGGCCTCAAGGTGCTGGAGACCGAGGGCAAGCGCGCGGGCAGGTTCGGCCCGGCCAATCCCGCGGTGATCGAAAAGCTGATCGAGGCCGAGGCCCTGCTCGCCCGGGGACGCCTGGAACACAGCTATCCGCACTCCTGGCGGTCCAAGGCCCCGGTGATCTTCCGCAACACCCCCCAATGGTTCATTCGGCTCGATACGCCGCTCGAGGACGAGGTCCATGGCGGCGCGACTCTTCGCGAAACCGCCCTCGCCGCCATCGACGCCACCGCGTTTTTCCCGCAGGCGGCCCAGGCGCGGATCAGGGCGATGGTCGAGAGCCGTCCCGACTGGCTGATCAGTCGCCAGCGCGCCTGGGGGTCGCCCTTGGCGATGTTCGTCGATCGCACAACGGGCAGGCCCCTCAACGACGAGCTGGTCAATGCGCGGATCGTGGGCCTGATCGCCGAGGAGGGCGCCGATGCGTGGTTCACCCGGCCGGCTCGCGATTTCCTCGGCAACCACGACCCCGAACGCTACGAGAAGATCGAAGACATCCTCGATGTGTGGTTCGATTCCGGCTCGACCCACAGCTTCGTGCTCGAAGGATACGAGCACAGCCACTGGCCCGCCGACCTCTATCTCGAGGGCTCCGACCAGCATCGCGGCTGGTTCCAGTCTTCCCTGCTCGAGGCCTGTGCGACGCGCGGCAGGGCGCCCTTCGATGCGGTGCTGACCCACGGCTTCACCCTCGATGAGAACGGGGAGAAAATGTCGAAGTCTCGCGGCAACACCACCGAGCCGCAGACGGTGATCAGGGAGAGCGGGGCTGAGATTCTGCGCCTCTGGGCGGCGCTGGCCGACTATTCGGAGGACCAGCGCATCGGCCGCGCTGTCCTGCAGACGACCATCGACGCCTATCGTAAGCTGCGCAACACCGTGCGCTATCTGCTGGGCGCGCTGGCCGGCTTCGAGGATGCCGAGCGCGTCCCGGCCGAGGCGATGCCGCCGCTGGAGCGCTATATTCTGCACCGGCTATGGCGTCTCGACGGCGAGGTGCGCGCCGCCTACCTGCGCTACGACTTCGCCGACGTCGTCCGCTCCCTGGCCGAGTTCTGTTCCAACGACCTTTCGGCCCTGTTCTTCGACGTGCGCCGCGACGTGCTCTATTGCGACCGGCCCGACTCGCAACGCCGGCGCGCCTGCCGCACGGTCATGGACCAGGTCTTCGAGCGCCTCACCGTCTGGCTCGCGCCGCTCATTCCCTTCACCATGGAAGAAGCCTGGGGGACGCGGTTCCCCGATCGGGGGTCCAACAGCCTGCGGCTGTTTCCAGCCACGCCGGATGGCTGGCGCGACGAGGCGGAGGCCGCGCGCTGGGCCAGGATCGACCAAGTGGTCGCGGTGGTTACCGGCGCCCTGGAGATCGAGCGAAGGGACAAGCGCATCGGCTCGGCGCTGGAAGGGGCGCCGCGTGTCCATCTCGCCGACCCGGCCCTTCTGGCGGCCTTCGACGGCCTCGATCCGGCCGAGGTGTTCCGCACCAGCCAGGCAGAGCTGATCGCGGGCAAGGGGCCGGCGGGAGCCTTCCGGATCAGCGACACGCCCGCCGTCAGCGTCGAGGCGCTCATCGCGGAGGGTGGCAAATGCGCGCGCTCCTGGCGGATTTTGGCCGAGGTTGGCGCCGATCCGCGCTACCCGGATCTCTCGCTGCGCGACGCCGACGCCGTGGCCTGGTGGGACGCGGGCGACCGGTGAGCGGGGCCGCGCGCGGACGGACGCTGGCCTATGGCGCGGCCATCGCAATCATTGTCTTCGATCAGTGGGTCAAGCACTGGATTGTGGGTGATCTTCGTCTCGCGGACGGTCAGACGCTGGCGCTCTGGGGTCCGCTGCATCTCACCCTGGTTCGCAATCCGGGCGTCGCCTATGGCCTGCTGCGCAGTCACGCCCAGTGGTCCAGATGGGCTCTGTCGGTGTTCGAGCTGGCCGTCGCCGTCGCACTGATTGTGTGGGCCTGGCGCAATCGTCGCACCTTCCTGGCGCTGGCCATCGGATTGGTCATGGGCGGAGCGGTGGGGAACCTCATCGACCGGGTCAGAAACGGAGCGGTGGTCGATTTCATCGACCTCCAGGGCCTTCACTTCCCATGGGTTTTCAATCTCGCCGACAGCGCGATCACCGTCGGCATCGCCTTGCTGATCGCCGAGAGCCTGTTTGCGCCGCGCGACTCTTCTTGAGCAAAGCGGCCGAGCGGCGCCTCTGTCGCGCACCGTTCGAATGCGCTATTGGACGCGCGGCGAGGGCTGGGGCGGCCCAAGAAATAGGAACCTTTCACCCATGCGTTCAACCCCTGTCCTGGCGGTGGCGATCCTGGTCGGCGCGGCGGGTCTGGCCGGCTGCCAGTCGGCGTCCCGGGCGTTTGGCGTCGCCAAGGTAACCCCGGACGAGTTTCGCGTCGTCTCCAAGGCGCCGCTGGTTCTTCCCCCCGATTTTTCCTTGCGCCCGCCGGCGCCGGGCGAGCCGCGTCCGCAGGAACTGCAGCCCGAGAGCGCCGCGCGTCAGGCTCTGATCGGCCAGCGTGACGCCGAGGTGCGCTCCGATGGCGAAAAGCTGCTGGTCTCGCGCGCCGGTGGGGACAAGGCCGATCCCCTGATCCGTTACGTCGTCGATGACGAGTTCGGCGGCATCGCGCACAAGGACCGCGGCTTTGCCGACTGGGTGATGTTCTGGAGAAAGGGTCAGCCCGCCGCCGATCCAGTCGCCGATCCCGGCGCTGGCGTCGCCACTCCGGTCGACGCCCAGACCGAGGCCACGCGCATCGCCAGCCTGACTGGCGATCAGCCGGTGATCATCTCGCGCCAGAAGCCCGCCAAGCTCAAGCTGCCCGGGCTGTAGCGTCCAGCCGCTTGATCGCAGCCGCCAGGGGCCGGGCGCCGGCGGGATAGTCGGACCACGCATAGGCCTTGGCCAGCAGCCCTGGCGCGGCGCGCACGGTGAAACGCTTGGGGTCCAGCCCTGAGCGCACCTGGCCCCAGCTGATCGGCATCGACACCGTAGCCAACGGCCGGGCCCGCGGCGAAAGCGGCGCCACGGCGGTGGACATACGGTCGTTGCGCAAATAGTCGAGGAAAATTCGCCCCGAACGCACTTTTTTGGCCATGTTCAGCACATAGGCCGTCGGGGTATCGGCCGCCATGCGGGCGCAGACTTCGCGCGCGAATGCCTTCGCCGTCGGCCAATCCACCGCGTCCTTCAGCGGCGTGACCACGTGCAACCCCTTGCCGCCAGTGGTCTTGCAGAAGGCGACCAGCCCCAGATCTTCAAGCCGCTGGCGAACCTCGATGGCGGCCCGGATCACCGCATCGAAACCAAGCTCGGGCGACGGATCCAGATCGAACACCAGCCTGCCGGCGGCATCGGGGCGGCCCGGCTGGCAGTTCCAGGGATGCAGCTCAACCCCGCCGGTCTGGGCCACCGCGGCCAGGCCCTCGGCGCGGTCGATCTGAAGATAGGGCTGGCGATCGCCCGACACCGTGGTCAGTTCGATCAGGCTCGATGCGCCCTTCATCGCATGGCGTTGGAAGAAACACTCGCCGCCGATGCCATCGGGCGCGCGGATGATCGAGCACGGCCGCCCCTGAATATGCGGCAACATCCACTTGGCCACGGCCTCGTAATAGCGCGCCAGGTCGAGCTTGGTGATCGCGCCGCCCGCGCCGTCGTCGGGCCACAGGACCTTGGCGGGGTTCGAGATGGTCACGCCCATGACCACGTTGCCGGTCGCGGCGGGGGC
>Ga0208849_1000514_pt1 | contig 35911 bp, 32 predicted proteins | sample NGESurdeep072012_10_FD_184470 | JGI IMG/M metagenome (GOLD analysis project Ga0208849, IMG submission 184470) | Arctic peat soil microbial communities from Barrow, Alaska - NGEE Surface sample 53-3 deep-072012 (SPAdes) | ecosystem: Environmental > Terrestrial > Soil > Wetlands > Peat ... | reverse complement strand
CAGCTGATCCGCGAGATGCAGGCCCAGGGGTTCAACCTGACCGCGATCGCCCACGTGCTCGAGCAAGCTCGCGGATCGGGGGAGGAGGTTCTCGGCTTCACCCGCTCTCTGATGGCCCCCTTCGAGACCGAGGCGCCGGAGATCGTCGAGCACGCCGACCTGGTCGAGCGCCTGGGCGGCGACATCGCCCCGGGGCTCCTCGCCAAGGTCGAGAAGCTCGGCCTGGTGATCCCGATCGCTGAGAACTGCTACGAAGTCCCCAGCCCAACCCTGCTGGCCGCCGGCGAGCGACTGGTCGCCCTGGGCGTGCCCCTCCAGGCCGCGCTCGAGATGACGGACCAGCTCAAACGCAACACCCACCGCATCGCGCAGATCTTCGTGCAGATGTTCCTGAAGTTCATCTGGAAGCCATTCGACGACGCCGGCCGGCCCGAGTCCGACTGGCCGGCCGTGCGAGCGGCGCTCGACCAGCTGCGCCCGCTCGCCGCCGAGGCGCTCCTCGCCGGCTTTGCGCCCACAATGACCAAGGCGGTCGAGGTGGCCTTCGGCAAGGAGCTCGACCGCGGCCACACACGCAAGTCATGACCCTCGTCGGCCAGTCCGGTCTTTGTCGGGCAACCTCTAGCTGACGTTGATGTAGCCGCTCATATAGCCCGGGTGCTGCATCGCCCATTCGTCGCATACGAAGGTGCAAAACCAAAGAAATGTTCCCGGCTGCTTCACGAGCAACGTGTAGGTGTGAGTGCCGGGCATCACGACGATGTTGACCCCCGCCGCTGGCGCCGTGATGCTGTGAGGCACGCTATCCGTGTTGTCGATCCTCAGCTGCTGGGGCTGGCCCGCCCGGACGGCGAATTCGGTCGTGGTGAAGGCATCGTGCTTTTCGCCTTCTGGACCGCGCTTGGATGCAGCGATGACCTTCAGAGCGACCAGCTTTGCCACCGGCGGCAGCCAGGCGGCCTGCTCAGCCGCCTGGGATGCCGCGCGTGCTTCGTCTCTTTCGCTGCTCTGGACCAGCGCGACCATCGACATCAGTACCGCGGCCAGGATCCCCGCACCCGCCAGCGCCTTCAGCCCGAACTTCCTGGCGGCCGCGTCGCCGAACTCGTGCCGATATCTTGCCTCGGTGTCCCTGTCTGGCTCCTGCACGGCGGAGCCGGGATCGAAGACGAGATGACGAACGGGCACGGCGAACCGCTCACGCACGAGACCAGCGAGCCGCGGCTCGAGCCCGCTCGCGGCGCGCTCGGAGCGAGTGGAGACGATGACTTCATCCGGCGCGAAGGTAGCGAAGGTGTCCTCGATCGCCTCGAGGGGGTCTGCCTCTGAGATCTCGCCCGCGACGACGAGGCCATGGGCGGCGCGGTCGAGGGCCGTCTTCAGGCGGGCGCGCGCCTGGTCCAAGAGACCGTCGATCGCGCCGGTCAAGCGGGCTGCGGGGGAGATCAGCGCGGGCACGAGCAGGAGCAGACGTGTATCCGGCACACAGGCCAGCCTCTCGACTTCGCTGAGGAGCGCCTCCTCGCCGAGCGTGTCGTTGGCGACGATGAGGACGCGGCGCTCCGCCGCTGAGCCCATGTGCGGGGGGGCCATCTTCACGGGCAGCGCGAGGCCGCGGACCTTGCGCATGCGCAGCTGCGCCACGCGCAGAGCGAGAACGCCGAGTATGACCGCAAGCACAACGAGAGCGAGCCATGTCGGGCCGAGGGCGGCGGCGAGCACGATTGGGAGGAGGCCGAGTATCAGTAGCAGGAGAAAGCGGAAGGCCTCCTGCTCGCTGTGAAATGGGCTACGCACCGGCGTGGTCCTCTTCGACGGCACGCCCGGACAGGCTCTGGACGGCGGCCACGATCTGCTCCGGGGTCGCCGAAGCCGGCAACTGGTGGCAGCCGTCCAGGAGCTCGCGCAGGTCCGCGTCTATGTCTGACGGCACCTCGACCATTAGAGGCGTGTCGGGATAACGCGTGCGCAGTTCGCGCAAGACCTCTCGGGCCGGCACGCGCTCGTAGCCCAGGGAGCAGACGACGAGGTCGGCGTCGTGAGCGGGGGCGCACCCCGCTGGCCCCGTCAGCGGACACTGCCCGTGTCCCAGTGGGCCGGGACAGACGGCGACCGCATAGCCGGCGAAGCGCAAGCCGGAGGCGATCGCAAGGCCGGCCGCCTCGTCCGGGTGCTCGATGAGCACGCGCGGATGGCTCCAGCGCCACGGCTGCGGGTCGATGTCTACTGCTCGCGAGCGGGCCGTGGAAGCTCGTGTGGGCGTCTCTTGGCGCCTCTGCGCTGCCACTATCGGTGAGCGGTGCATGGAGCCTCTGACCATAGGCTCGAGAGGAGGGTCGCACGTCGTGCCGAACCCGCAATCTGACGAGGGCAAACTACGGACGCCAGCCCAGCGTCTACTAGCAGCCCGATCAGGCAGGCGCCGGCAAGCGAGATGAGGATCGGCAGCACACGGCGGCTCACGGCCACCAAGAGTAGAGCGAAGCCGCGTAATATCTGCGCCAGCGCGGCGGTAGCTCAGTTGGTAGAGCGCAAGCTTCCCAAGCTTGAGGCCGCGGGTTCGAACCCCGCTCGCCGCTTACGATCAGGAGCCACATCTGGCTCTCTGGAGCCCGATTTCGTTGCGCCCGGGTTGCATGATTCGCTCGCGTCCTGGCCAAACAGCCAGTAGCATCAAGGCCACGTCCTGCGGAAGCGACCTGGGAGGTCACGATGGCGTCGGTTGGAAGCGATCTTGAGCACGTGCTCGTGGGCGATCCCGAGCTCTGGTTGGACGGTCCCCCGCACGAGTTGTTCAAGCGGCTGCGCAGCGAGTGCCCTGTCCACTGGACGGCGCGGATGCCTGACTTCCCGAAAGAGGCCGGCTACTGGTCGGTGACGACGGCCGACGATGTGCATGAGGTGAGCCGCGACTGGGCGACCTACTCCTCTGAACTGGGGGGCATCACGGCGCTGACCGACTCGCTGCTGCCGCTCGAGCTGACGCGGGCGATGTTCATCGGCATGGACCCACCGAAGCACGATCGCGTCAAGGCGCTGTTCCAGGCCGGCTTCACGCCGAAGCGGATCGCCGAGCACGAGGAGGAGATCCGCGCGATCGTCGTCGGCGTGCTGGGCGGGCTCGCCGGCAGGGAGACGTGCGACCTCGTCACGGATGTCGCGCAGCCGGTCGTCTCGCGCGTGATCGGGAGCTTCATGGGCATCCCGCGCGAGGACGACGCGATCTGGGCGCGGCTGATGAACACGATGCTCGGGGCGGGCGACCCGGACATCAACCCGGAAGGTCCGCAGACCGTGATGGAGCGCGATGTGCCCGAGATCTTCGAGCGCTGCCGGGTGCTGATCGCCGAGCGCCGCGAGCACCCGACAGACGATCTGACGAGCGTGCTGGTCCATGCGGAGGTGGATGGGGAGAAGCTCGAGGAGCACGAGATCGTGATGGGGTTCTTCCTGCTGATGGCCGCCGGCAACGACAGCACGAAGGCGACCTACTGCTCGGGGATGCGCGCGCTGATGGAAGACCCCGCCCAGCGTGAGCTGCTGCTGGACGATCCGGCGCTCGTGCCGCGCGCGGTCGAGGAGTCGCTGCGGATGTTCCCCGCCTTCGCGCACTTCCGCCGCACGGCGACCTGCGACACGGAGTTGCACGGACAGGAGATCAAAGAGGGGGAGAAGGTGGTGATGTGGTATGTCTCCTCCAACCGCGACGAGACGCGCCATGAGGACGCCGACCGCTTCGACCTGCGGCGCACGACCGAGCACCAGGCCTTCGGCGCCGGCGGGCGGCACTTCTGCCTGGGCACCGCGCTCGCGCGCCTGGAGCTGCGGGTGCTGATCGAGGAGACGCTCGCGCGCTACCCCGCGATCGAGATCGCCGGTAAGCCCGAACACGTCGAGTCGCCGTTCGTCAACCAGCTCAAGACGCTGCCCGTGCGGCTATCGCCGGCGTAGGCTTCGTCCTGATAGGGCTTTACGTAGGACAATCGCCGTCGTAGGGCGCTCGCCGTCCTAGAGTTGCTCTCACGATGATCGCGGCGACGCTCTACAACGACCCGGCCTGCCCTTGGGCCTACTCGGCGAACCCGGCCTTGCGCGTGCTCGAATGGCGCTATCGCGACCAGCTGGAGTGGCGGCTCGTGCTGATCGGACTGACCGAGGACGCGTCGCAGTACGAGGCGCGCGGATACACCCCGCTGCGGGCGGCGCTTGGCCAGCAGCGCTACCGCCGCTATGGGATGCCGCTGTCGCCCAATCCGAAGGCGCGGATCAGCGCGACGGCCCGCGCCTGCCGCGCGGTGGTCGCGGCGCGGGTACTCGACGCCGGGAGCGAGTGGCGCGTGTTCCGCGCTCTGCAGCTCGCGAACTTCACGACATCGCTGGTGTTGGACGACGACGCGCAGCTCGCCGATGCGCTCGGCTCGGTGCCTGGTATTCGCGCAGAGGAGATCGTCGGCATGCTCGATGCCCCGGAGGTGAGCGAGGCATACGAGCGCGACCGTGCCGAGGCGCGGACGGCCGCCGGCTCGGCCTCGGAGCTGCAGGGTAAGACGGCCGCCTCGGACGGACCGGTTCGTTTCACCGCCCCGTCAGTCGTCTTCGAGCGGGATGGCCTGCAACTGCAGGCCGGCGGCTTCCAGCCGGTCGAGGCCTATGACGTGCTCGTCGCGAACCTCGACCCCTCGCTCTCACGTGAGCCGGCGCCGCCCTCGCCGTTACCACTGCTCCAGTACTTCACCGATGGTCTCACTACGCAGGAGGTCGCGGCGCTGATGACCGAGGGCAACGATCTGCCCGACCGGGTCGGCGCGGAGGCGGGGCTGATCGAGCTCGTCGCCTCGGGAGATGCGGTTCGCCGGCCGCTCGGGGATGATGCGCTGTGGGGATTGCCTCCTCACGTAGACCCAGTGGTCCTACGCAGGGACATCGACGAGCTGCTGGACGCAAGTCTGTAAGTAACGAGTCGGAGAGTGTCCAAGGTATTGAGGCATCGCCGTGCGCGTAGTAGACTAGGTTCATGACTAAGTCTGTTGGTGTGCATGAGGCTAAGACCCACCTCTCGCGGCTGCTGGAGGATGTGGCGGCAGGTGAGGAGATCATGATCACACGGCGGGGCGAGCAGATCGCGAGCCTGGTACCTGTGCATCGGTCCGCTGCGCGACGATTGGGAATCGATCGCGGACGGTTCATCGTCCCTGACGATTTCGACGCGCCACTTCCCGATGAGCTGGCGGCCGCGTTCGAGCGGTGAGGCTCCTCCTCGACACGCACATTTTTCTTTGGCTGCATACAGAGCCCGAGCGGCTCGGCAAACACCTGCCGCTGATTGAAGATCAGCAAAACGAGTTGCTCCTGTCCGCCGTCAGCTCCTGGGAGATCGCGATCAAGTACGCAATCGGCCGGCTTCCACTTCCAGAATCACCGGAGCGCTACGTGCCCGACCGTATGCGAGCGATCGGCGCGCGAGGCTTGCCCGTCGAGCACAGTCACGCACTCGCGGTTGCGGCTCTGCCGCCCCTGCACCGAGACCCATTCGATCGCTTGCTCGTCGCCCAAGCAGGCCTGCTCGACGTGCCAATCCTGTCCGCGGACCCGACCGTCGTCGCATACCCGGTACGCACGATCGTGGTCGACTAGGCCGGCCTAGTCTGCCGCGCGCCGGCAAGCGAGGCTATCCGCCGCCGTAGGAGACGACCAGGTCGGTCGCCACGCCCGCGAGGAAGCCGGCGGCGATCAGGTACAGACCGAGGGTGTGGTATCCGTAGCGGCGCATCCCCACCCAGATCTCGCCGATCACATACAGGATCGCACCGCCCGCGAGCGCATAGAACATCAGCTCCAGCGGTTCTGAGTTGACCTGGTAGCCGACGATCGTGCCGAGGAACGTGGGTCCGCCGCCGATCAGCCCGGCGAGCCCCAGCCATTTCCACGATGGCCGCACTCCTCCAAGGGGACCGACGATGCCGAAGCCCTCGGTCGCATTGTGCAAGCTGAAGCCGATGATCAACACCGTCGCCAGGCCGATCGCGCCGGCTTTGGCCGACACGCCGATCGCGAGGCCCTCGGCGAAGTTGTGCAGGCCGATCGCCACCGCGATCACCATGCCCGTCTGCAAGGCGCGCTGCCGAGCGTCCTCGGCGCCCTCCTCGGCGCGGATGACCTCCCGTGGGCTGAGGGTGGCCGCGGCCTCGCCGCCGGCGACCGGAGCGGGGGCCGGCCGCCGTGCGCGTAGCCTGCGCTCGACCGCCGAGATGCCGGCGGTCCCGACCGTGAAGCCCGCTGCGAGCAGGGCGAACAGGCCGAGCACGTGACCGAAGCCGGTCGAGTGGGCCTTGTAGTGGGCGACGGTCGTTTCGAGGATCTGCTCGCCGTGCTTGGTGACGTCCATGAAGATGAACGCCAGAATCCCGACCGAGAACATCGCGAGGCCGACGCGCAGGCGATCGTCGACCCGCTTTACCCTGCCCAGCGGCAGCCCGAGGAAGATCGTCAAACCGGCGATCGCGCCCAGCACCACTGTCTCGGTGAAGCCCATCGGCACCTCTCTGCTCGGGAACTCTATTAGGTGTCCCTAATTTCTACCACACAGGTCGGAATTGCAGGGGCTTGACGTCGTCCGCCGCCGTTTCCGGGAGAATGGCCCGATGCACGTCACCGCGAAGGCCGACTACGCAGTTCGAGCGGCCGTCGAGCTGGCCGCCGGCAGCCAGGACTCGCCCCGTAAGGTCGATCAGGTGGCACAGGCGCAGGGGATCCCCGTGTCCTTCCTGGAGAACATCCTCACGCAGCTGCGCTCCTCGGGGATCGTGCGCAGCCAGCGCGGCCCCGAGGGCGGCTACTGGCTGGCCCACCCTGCCAGCGAGGTGAGCCTGGCGCAGGTGATCCGGGCGGTCGAGGGCCCGCTCGTGGGCGTCCGCGGCCAGCGCCCGGAGGAGATCGAATACCAGGGCTCGGCCGAGTCACTGCAGCAGGTGTGGGTCGCCCTGCGCGCCAACCTGCGCAAGGTGCTCGAGCACGTTACCGTCGCCGACGTCGCCGCCGGCAAGCTTCCCAAGGAGATCCTCGCCTTAACGAAGGAAGAGGAAGCCTGGCACACCCGCTAGGTGGCGAATACTCGGGGGGGAGGTAGGCGTACGGCGAGTATCTGCCCCTCCTGCAGCTCCAGCTGCTCGGCGCTCTCGCGCGTCACCTGGGCCCAGACGTCGCGGCCGTCGTGCAGGGTCAGTTCGACGCGCACCTCGAAGCCCAGGTGGACGACCCGCTGGACGAGCGCCTCTGAGGTGCTCCCGTCGGCGTCGGTGAGGATCTGGATGTCATGGGGGCGCAGGAAGGTGTCGCCGAGGCGGTTGACCGGGCCGATGAAGGACATCACGAACTCGTTCCGTGGGCTCTCATAGAGCTCGCGTGGAGTCCCCGCCTGCTCGATTTTGCCTTTGTTCATGACCACGATCTGCTCGGCGACCTCCATCGCCTCCTCCTGGTCGTGGGTCACGAAGATCGTCGTCACATGGATCTCCTCGTGCAGTTTGCGCAGCCATTCGCGCAGCTCGCCCCGCACCTGCGCGTCGAGCGCGCCGAACGGCTCGTCCAGGAGCAGCACTCGCGGCTGCACCGCGAGCGCGCGCGCGAGCGCCATCCGCTGTAGCTGACCGCCCGAGAGCTGCGAGGGGTAGCGGTCCGCCAGGCCATCCAGTCGGACGAGTCCCAAGAGCTCCTGTACGCGCGCGCGGATCTCCGCCTTCGGGCGCTTGCGCACCTTCAGGCCGAAGGCGACGTTGTCATAGACCGTCATGTGCTTGAACGGTGCGTAGTGCTGAAAGACGAACCCGACGTCGCGCGTGCGCGCGGGCGCGTCGGTGACGATCTCATCGCCGATCTCCACCTCGCCCGCGTCGGGCGTCTCCAGGCCGGCGATGATCCGCAGGAGCGTCGACTTGCCGCTCCCGCTCGGTCCCAACAGCGCGGTCAGCGCGCCGTCGTTGACCCGGATGCAGACATCCTCGAGCGCGACGAAGTCGCCGAAGCGCTTGCTCACGTTGCGGGCCTCGATCGCCATGATCAGACGGTAGTCCTTCCACGCGTGCGGCGGGTAAGGATGTTCATCGCCAGCAGCGTGCCGAGCGCCAGCAGCGCCAGCACCACGGCGGCCGCGTACGCGCCGGTGATGTCGAAGTTCTCGAACTGGCCCTGGACGTACAGGGGCAGCGTCTGCGTCTGGCCTTCGATCCGGCCGGAGACGACGCTCACGGCCCCGAACTCGCCCAGCGCGCGCGCGGTCGTCAGCACCACCCCGTAGACGACGCCCCACCTGATCGCCGGCAGCGTGATTTTCCAGAACGTCTGCCAGGTGCTCGCGCCGAGCGTGGCGGCGGCCTGCTCGGCGTCGGTCCCCAGCTCGCGCAGCACCGGCGTGGTCTCGCGCGCGACGAACGGCAGCGAGACGACGGCGGTGGCGATCACGATCCCCGGGACGGAGAAGATCACCTGGATGCCGTGTTCGGTCAGCCAGCCCCCGAACCAGCCGGTCTTCCCGTAGACGAGCACCAGCGCCAGCCCGACCACTACCGGCGAGATCGCAAACGGCAGGTCGACGAGCAGCCCCAGGAGCACCTTGCCGCGGAAGCGCCCCCGCTCGAGCAGCAGGGCCATGCCGATGCCGAAGATCGTGTTCAACGGCACCGCGATCGCGACGATCTCGATCGACAGCCAGAAGGCGTGAATCGCGTTCGGCTCGGTGATCGCTTCCCAGACGGGGGCGAGGCCGTGTTCGAAGGTCCTGTAGAAGATCATCGCCACGGGCGCCACGAGCAGCAGCGCCAGATAGCCGAGCGCGACCGTCCTCAGGCCGAGCTTGCTAAAGGACATGCTTTGACCGCCACCTCGATACGAGCGTCAGCGCGCCCAGCACGGCCAGCGCGACGATCAGCAGCACGACCGAGACCGCCGCCGCCGCGGGCAGGTCTTCGTTCTGGATCTGCCCGAACACATAGACCGAGCCGACCTCCGTCTTGAACGGCAGGTTGCCGGTGATCAGCACGAGCGAGCCGTACTCGCCGACCGCCCGCGCGAAGCTCAGCGCGACCCCCGAGACGATCGCCGGCGTCAGCGTCGGCAGCACGATCCTGCGTAGCACCGTAAGCGGCCCGGCGCCGAGCGATGCGGCCGCTTCCTCCATCGAGCGGTCGAGCTCGATCAGCACCGGCTGCACCGAGCGGACGACGAACGGCAGCGTCACGAACAGCAGCGCCAGCACGATCGACGCGCGCGTGAAGGCGACGTCGATGCCGACCGGGCTGTTCTTGCCGTAGAGCGCCAGCAGCACGACCCCGGCGACGATCGTCGGCAGCGCGAACGGCAGGTCGATCAGGGCGTTCACGTAGCGCTTGCCGGGGAACTCGTCGCGCACGAGCACCCAGGCGATCAGCGTCCCAAAGAAGGCGTTGATGACGACCACGATCGCCGAGGTCGCAAGCGTCAGCTTGATCGCCGCCTGCGCCTCCGGCCCGGTGACCTCGCGCCAGAACGCGTCCAGCCCGCCGCTGCCGGACTTCGCCAGCAGCGCCGCCACCGGCAGCAGCACGAGCACCGAGAGGTAGAGGCCGAGCAGGCCCCTGCCGAGCACGCCGACGGAGCGCCCGCCGACGGTGGCGGGCGCTCGCGGGCGCTTCAGGGCAACTGCTGAGGGACTATTTGGCAGTGGACACTCCGAGCGACTGCTCGATCTTCGTGACGATCCCCGTTTCCGGTTCGAAGAACTGCTTCGTCACGGCCTTCCAACCGCCGAGCGCTTCGATCGTGAACAGCTTCGCCGGGGTCGGGAACTGGCCGGGCGCGGCCACGCCTGCGATCACGGGCCGGTAGCCCTTCGACGCCCAGATCCTCTGTCCGGCCGGCGAGAGCAGGTAGTTGACGAACTTCTGCGCGCTCGCATTGCTCGTGCCGACGACGGCGATCGGGTTCTGGATCAGGATCGTGGCCTTCGGGATCACGTATTCGATCGGCGAGCCCTTCTTCTGGTCGGAGATCGCCTCGTCCTCGTAGTCGATCAGCGCGTCGCCGCGGCCCGCGAGGAACGTTTGCAGCGCGTTGCGCGCCGAGCTGTCCTGGCTGACCACGTTGTGGAACAGCGCCTCCAGGTATGCCTGCGCTTGGGCGGGAGTCTTGCCTTCCTTCAGCTGCGCTCCGTAGGCGGCCATCACGTTCCAGCGCGCGCTCCCCGAGGTGAACGGGTTCGGCGTCAGCACCTGCACGCCCGGCTTGATCAGATCGCTCCAGCCGGTGATGTGCTTGGGGTTGCCCTTGCGCACGATGATCACCGCCACCGAGTTCGTCACGAAGCCATGCGTCGCGTTCTGGTTCCAGCTGGGGGAGACCAGGCCCGCCTTGACGAGCTTTTCGACGTCCGGTTGCAGCGAGAAGTTGACCACGTCGGCATGCAGCCCGTTGGCGACGGCCCTGCTCTGTTCGCCGGACGGTCCGTAGGACTGGCTGAAGCTCACGCCCTTGCCTTCGCCCGTCGCCTGGAAGGCCGGGATCAGCGTTTCGTAGGCGCTCTGCGGGGTCGAGTACGCGACCAGCGTCAGGTGCTTGGCGCTCCCGCCGGAGGAGCCGCAGGCGGCGAGGCCGAGCGCGGCGGCGAGCAGGGACAGGGCGACGGCGACTTTGCGTGTTGGCATGACCACTTTCTGCATCGATGACATGAGGATGAGCGTAAACTAATACCACAAATCGAATCGGGATTAGTCTGAATGGCCCCGACTGAATGGCCCTGAGGTATAGGCTTGTCCGGTGGGTACCTACTTGTATAGTGTGTTCCCTTGCTCGCGGGTGGGTACCCTGTGAGAGCCATCCGGAGGCTGTATCCTGCAGCCGCCGTGTCGATGACCCCATCCGGAGGCTGTATTCCGCAGTCGCCGTGTCGATGACCGCAAAGGAGATCCCGCTCGATGTCTGCCAGACCTGTTGCTCCAGCCAAGGCAAGCGAAGCTGCCGAGGCCACCGAGGCCGCCCTGGAGGCGGCCACCGCCACGGCCGGCCAGGACGTGACCTTCTCGCTGCAGCTCACCCAGGACCAGAAGGACATCCGCGACTGGGTGCACGGCTTCGCCGCCGACGTGGTCCGGCCCGCCGCGCACGAATGGGACGAGCGCGAGGAGACGCCGTGGCCGGTCATCCAGGAGGCCGCCAAGATCGGCCTCTACGGCTTCGAGGGTCTGGCGCAGTTCTTCGCCGATCCCACCGGCCTGGGCCTGCCGATCGTCAACGAGGAGCTGTTCTGGGGCGACGCCGGTATCGGCATGGCGATCATGGGCACCGCACTGGGCGTGGCCGCGATCTTCGGCCAGGGCTCGGGCGAGCAGATCGGCGAGTGGATCCCCCGCTGCTTCGGCACGGTCGACGACATCAAGGTTGCCGCCTTCTGTGCTTCGGAGCCGAACGCCGGCTCGGACGTCTCGAACGTGCGCACGCGCGCCAAGTTCGACGAGGCAACGAACGAGTGGGTTATCAACGGCCAGAAGGCGTGGGCCACGAACGGCGGGATCGCCGACGTGCACGTCGTGATCGCGACCGTCGACCCGGAGCTCGGCTCGAAAGGGCATGCGGCGTTCATCGTGCCGATGAGCGAGGCGAAGGGCATCTCGCAGGGCACGAAGGTCTCCAAGCACGGCCTGCGCGCCTCGCACACCGCCGACGTGTTCCTCGACGACTGTCGCGTCCCGGCCGAGTACGTGCTCGGCGGCAAGGACAAGCTCGACGAGCGCATCGCCCGCGTGCGCGAGGGCAAGAGCTCGAAGTCCCAGGCGGCGATGCAGACGTTCGAGGCCTCACGCCCGACGGTCGGCGCCCAGGCGCTCGGCATCGCCCGCGCGGCCTACGAGTACGCCTTGGAGTACGCCAAGGAGCGCGAGCAGTTCGGCCGCAAGATCATCGAGAACCAAGCGATCGCGTTCACGTTGGCGCGCATGAAGATGGAGATCGACGCCGCCCGCCTGCTCGTCTGGCGCGCCTCCTGGATGGGACGCAACCAGGTCAAATTCGAGAACGCCGAGGGCTCGATGTCAAAGCTCAAGTCGGGCGAGGTCGCCGTCTGGGCGACCGAGCGCGCGATGCAGATCCTCGGCGGCAACGGCTACACGCGCGAGTTCCCCGTCGAGCGCTGGCACCGCGACGCGAAGATCTACGACATCTTCGAGGGCACCGCCGAGATCCAGCAGATCGTGATCGCGCGCGCGATCAGCGGCATGCACATCAAGTAGCTACCAGGCTTGGTCGGCGCCGCAGTGCGGGCAGGCGACGGTCGTGGAGACCGGTGCGGCGAACACGTAGCCGCACTCGCAGCTGTAGGAGGCCCGATCGAGCGGGCCGCCGGCCGCGCGCACCCGCTCGACGGCGATGTCGCGCGGGCTGTGGACGGAGATCTCGGGCTCGACCGTCCGCCTGAGGGCCGGCAAAGGCAGGCGTCCAACCCGGTGCTCGGCCCGGCGCTTGGAGCGGTGCGGGCGCGAATGCCGCTCGGCGAGGGGTTTGGTGAAGCTCTTTGGTCTCATGACGCTCTACCAATAAGAACTCGGCCCACGGGGGAAGGTTTCGCTCCCGAAGCGAGATTTCCTGGCCGAATAGCCAGATAGGCCACGGCGACGGATCGAATCCAGCTGCCCCGCGCGGCGAGGAAACAGGTTTGAGATACTGGGGGCGATGAACCCCGCGCGCAAGCGAACGGTGCGGCTGGTGGTGGCGCTGAGCGCGGCCGTGGTGCTGGCGAGCGCGCTGATCTACACCAGCTTCAGCGCCGCTTCTCCGGCTCTCAGCCCCAGCCAGCTCGTCCGCGAGGCACAGCCTGGCCGCAGCTATCTGCTGACGGGCACGGTCGTCAGCCACTCGGTCGCGCGCGACGGCTCCGTGCTGAATTTCAGCATCGCCGATCGCGCCGGCGGCGCGACGGTCCCGGTCGCCTACACAGGCACCGTCCCGGACCCGTTTCGCGAAGGGCGCGAGGTGATCGTCACGGTCGAGAAGCAGGGCGGGCGCTACGTCGGCGAAGCCAACTCGCTGATCACCAAGTGTCCGTCGAAGTACAAAGAAGCGCCGCCCTCCGAGAAGCAGAACTCCTGAGCCGCTGATGGCCCTCCTCGGCCGCATCTGCCTGCTGCTCGCGCTCGTCGTATGCGCGTATGGGATCGGCGCCTCGATCTACGGGGTGCGGACGGGGCGACTTGAGTTCTCTGAGTCCGGCCGGCGCTCGGTATACGCGCTGGCGGGCATCCTGACCGTCGCCTTCGCCGTGCTGGAGGTCGCGTTCTTGCACAACGACTTCGCCTTCAACACGGTCGCCGACACGTCGAGCAGGACGACGCCGACCTTCTACAAGGCGGCCGCGGTCTGGTCCTCGCAGGAAGGCTCGCTGCTGCTCTGGGCCTGGCTCTTGTCCCTGTGGTCGAGCCTCGTGCTGTTCCTCACGCGCGGGCGCCTGCGCGACGTGGCGGCCTACGCGACGGCGATCCTGCTCGGCTTCGGCGGGTTCTTCATCGCGCTGATGGTCTTCTACGCGCAGCCGTTCGCCACCACCAACCCGGCGCCGAGCGAAGGCGTCGGGCTCGACCCGCTGCTGCGCTTCCCGACGATGATGATCCACCCCCCGATGCTCTACTCGGGCTACACCCTCTGCACGATCCCGCTCGCCTTCGGCATGGGGGCGCTGCTGGCGCGGCGGGTCGACGCGGAGTGGATCAAACTCGTCCGTCGCTTCGCGTTCGCCGCGTGGTTCTTCCTCGGCATCGGCATCCTGCTGGGCGCGCGCTGGTCCTACTCGGAGCTCGGCTGGGGCGGCTACTGGGGCTGGGATGCGGTCGAGAACGCCTCGCTGATGCCATGGCTGACGGGCACCGCGTTCCTGCATTCGCTGATGATCCAGGAGAAACGGGGCATGCTGAAGGTGTGGAACGTCTCGCTCGTGCTCGCCACGGGCACGCTCGCGATCATGGGCACCTTCCTCGTCCGCAGCGGCGTCCTCAACTCGATCCACGCGTTCGGCGGCGCGACCCTGGGCGTGCCCTTCGTGGTGCTGATCGCCGTGCTGATCGCCGCCTCGATTTATTTGGTGGTCACGCGCCGCGAGATGCTGCGCTCGGAGCACCGGTTGGACTCGCTGATCTCGCGCGAGGCGGCCTTCCTCGCCAACAACCTGGTGCTCGTGGCGCTCTGCTTCGTGATCTTCTGGGGCACCTACTTCCCGTTGATCTCCCAAGCGCTGACCGGCCAGGAAGCCTCGGTCGGGCCCCCCTGGTTCGACCGCTACACGGTGCCCTTGGCGCTGATCCTCGTGCTGCTCAGCGGGATCGGCCCGGCGATCGCCTGGCGTCGCGCGACGCTCGTCAACGCGCGCCGCAACTTCGTCGTGCCGACGGCCGTCGCGCTGCTCACGCTGCTCGTCCTGCTCGGCGTGGACATCAGGGAGAAGCCCTTTGCGATCGCGATGTTCTGCTGCGCCGCGTTCGTCGCGGGGAGCATCGGGCAGGAGTTCTTCCGCGGGGTGCGCGCGCGCGGGGCGATGGCCGGCGAGACGCCTCCGGTCGCGCTCGTGGCGCTCGTGCGGCGCAACCGCAGGCGCTACGGCGGCTACATCGTGCACATCGGGATCGCGGTCCTGTTCGTGGGCGTGGCCGCATCCTCCTCCTTCCAGCACGCCTCCGAGCTGGGCCTCTCGCCTGGCCAGTCCACCCGCGTGGGCGCCTACACAGTCCGCTACGTGCGCCCCACCGCGAGCGTGACCCCCGACTACGACTCGACCAACAGCCAGGGAGGCCGCGAACTGAGCGCGGTCATACGCTCCGAGCGGGGCGTGACCCTGGGCCCCGACACGGCTCGCACCGGCGCGACCCTCAGCCTCGGCGCCGTGCTCGACGTGAGCAAGGGCGGGCACCATGTGACGACGCTGCGCCCGAGCGAGGGCTACTACGCCTCCGAAGAACCCACCCAGGGGTCGGTCGGGCACCTGATCGGCGGCCAGCCGGTCAGCCACGTGGCCCTGAACGCCGGCGTCACCCGCGACGTCTGGAGCGCGATCGCGCCGAACATCGAAACGCCGCGGCTGAAGCGGATCGTCGCGCTGGGCAACAAGACGCTCCCCTACATCCATCCCGGCGAGGGGATGGTCGCGATCGCGGCGATGGCGAGCGCCTACATGCAGAATCCGCCGCAGGCGCAGTTCCACCTGATCGTCTCGCCGCTGGTGATGTGGATCTGGATCGGCGGCCTGATCGTCGCCGGCGGCGCCCTGATTGCGATCTGGCCGGCGCCGAGCGTTATCCGCCGCCGTGTGAGCGTGCGGGGAGGCGCGTCGTCGGCGCTGGAGGCTGCGCGGGAGGCCAAGTACCGCGAGATCCGCGACGCCGAGCTCGACTATCGCTGTGGCAAGCTCTCGCGCGAGGACTACGAAGCCGTCGACGCGACGCTGCGCGCGGAAGCGATCACGATCCTGGACCGACTACGACCGGTCGAACGAGCCGAGAAGTCGGAGGAGGGCGAGTCCGAGGAGCGGGAGCTCACGCCCACGGGTGTTTGAACTGCGCTCCTAGGGCGTCGCTGAGCAAGCGAGGCAAGATCGAAAAGGCCCACCCACCCGTGTGGCGTGCTACGCACGCGTGCTGGACGATCGGGGATCCCGTCGATCTCCGATCGGTGAGGACAAAGCCTCGCGCCGTCTCAGCGGCGTCCTAGGCCTAGGCCCATGGGCGCTTGAGCAATACGATCGCATTCAGCACGAAGAGAACCGCGAAGAAGATCGTCCAGCGGTTGAGGTTGCGCTCGACCATCGAGCCACCGCCGAGCGGGCCCTGGCCGCTGCCGACACCGAACGCGCCGGACAGCCCGGAGTCCTTGCCCGAGTGCATCAGCACCAAGAAGATCACGATCACCGAGATCGCGACCTGGAGGACCGAGAGGATTGTTTCCATCGCCCTTAAGCCTACAAGCTAAGGACAGGGAACCGTCGTGGTGGCGACGCCCGTAGTGCCATCGGCATAGGTGAGATCGGCCGCGAACGGGAAGCCGCCGGCCGGGCAGTGGGAGGGCACGACGACCGTGTTGGGGTTGTGCGCCTTGAAGCGCATGCCGCCGATCGTCAGCGAGAAGTTGACCACCGAGGCGTCCGGCTCCAGGGGGATCGTGGGAATTGGAGGGATGCTCATCACCAGCTCTTCGCCATAGGGCGCTCGATCGGGGAGCACCGCCCCGGTGACGACGACCCGCTCGTCGAGCGGCGTATAGCCCTGGCCGAGGATCTCGATCGTCGGATTGCCGTTCTGCAGCGGGCCGAGGAAGGCCCAGACGGTGGCTTCCTCGGGTTCGAGTTCAGATCCCGCGTGCACATCCGCGAGGGCGTGTCCACTGCCGATCTGCGATCGCGCCGGGCAGCCGCGCGCGCCGCGCGCCTGCAGATGCGCTCGCGTGCAGTCGCGCAGGCTGGGAATGTGCATCCGCAGCCCAGGAGGGAGGTGCAGCACGGCCCTGCGTACCGGCGAGGGCGCGCCGAATTCCCCGCCGCTGAAGTGGACCGTGAAGGCGAAGGCCGCCTGCGCGCCGAGCCGGTCGGGGGAGAACGCGGTCTTGATCGTGGCCGTCGTTTCCGAGAACGCGGTTTCCGCCCCGGCGGGCGCCGCCTGTGCGAAGCCCAGTGTCAGGGCGAGACACACGGCCGCCGCGACGCCGGCCGCGCGCGCGGCCGCGGGCATACGGCCAGAAGGGCTGGGTCGGCCAACACGAGCGGCGGCGATCGCCGGGCGCCCGGTCCGAACGCTGATGGGTGAGGAGAGCATCTGCCGTCCCTACTACCGGCCCGGGCAGGGAATGGCGCCCTTGACGGTGTTCGTGGTGCCGTCTGCGAAGCTGATTTCCGTCTTATACGGAAAGCCGCCGTGGGGGCACTTCTTGGGGACGATGATCCCCTTCACGTGGAACAGCGTGCGCTTGCCGTGGACCGTCTTGTAGTAGGCGGCGTTCGGGGCGCCGAGCGTGATGAAGATTTCTTCGGCCGAGGCGTCGGAGGCCCCCGGCAGCGTGGGGATCAGCGGCACGACGAAGGTGAATCCCAGCCCATACGGCGGGGGCTCCTTGACCACCTGGGCCCTGAGCACGAGCTGCACCGAGACCGGCGTGATGGCGTTGAGATAGGCCAGCAGCACGAGGTGCCCGTTTTCGTTGGGCCCGCGGAAGAAGTTGAGCGTGAAGTGCTCTTTGATGACTTCTTTGGCCAGCTCCAGCACCCCCGTCCCGCCGCCGAAGCCGGCTTTGGAGTCCGTCGGACAGGCTTTCGGTTCGAGCGTGGCTTCCAGCGTGGCGGGATTGCAGATCCCGACGCCTTCCACGTTCAAACCAAGTCCCGCGGGGCCCATCACGGTGGTCTTGATGATCGGCGTCGGGACGAGTTCGTTGGTCGAATGGATCGTCGCGGTGCCGTGAACGTTCGTGGGCGCGCCCAGCTTGTTCGGGGAGAAGGCGGCGGTGACCGTCAGGGACTCCGCCGCCAGCGCCACGGCCACGGTGGCCAGCAGCACGCAGACAGTGATTCCCGCGAGGATGATCCGCTTTCTGCTCATTTGCGCTTCCCCCGCTCCCCTAAGCCGCCGGACGTGTTGCCAGACTCATCACCTAAGCAAACCCTCGAGCGGGAAGGATAGAGCCGTTTGCGACAAACGGTCGCAGTGGGAGCCAAGCGCGGGACGCAGGCAGGAGGATTGTCCGCGCTCGCGAAAAGGCAGGAAGTGCCGGTTTTCGGGCGATTTGTTGGCGTGATTACGAATCCTTTACGGGTTCCTGCTTGCCTGCCGATATGAATGCCAGTGGGCGTGCCCCCGATCGTGGGCTAGCTGCGCCGACCTACGACCCCGACCACGACCATGGGACCGCACGATGACCAACTTCGACGCAGGCCGCCGGTGATCCGCACGAGTTCGCGTCGCTGGGCGTGGCGCGCAATGCTCTCCGCGCTCGCTGGGGGTGGGCTGACCGCGGCCGGCCTGAGCGGACCCCTCGCCGGCGGTGCGCTCGCCGCCGAGCCGGCGGGCACGCCGTCTCCATCTCCGACCGAAGGCTCCACCGCGCCGGTCACCACTCCCGCTCCGGCGCCCGCGGTTCCCCCGGCAGCAGCCGCACAGCCGACGAACACTTCGGCGACCACCGTTCCATCGGCGCCCCCCAGCACCCCGCAGCCGAGCGCTTCCGCACCGCCCGTCGTCCCGGCGGCCGGCACCGTGGAAGTGCCCACGGTGGTCGTGCAGCGCCGGCAGAAGACCACTGCGAGCAAGAACGTGAACCGCAACCTCAGTGCCACGCACGCGCAGCCGGGCGGTCGGCCGGTCGGCGGCGCCCAGGGCCCGACGATCCCATCGGGCGCCAACAATGTCGCGCCCTCGCCGCAGCTCGTGGCCGCCGAGGCCGGAGCGCTCGCGGCGGAGCTCGCCTCCTCGGCGGCGTCCGCACAGGCCCTCGGCTTCTACCGCATCCCGCTATTTCTGCTGCCGATCTACCGGGCGGCCGCGATCCAGTACGGCGTGCCGTGGCAGATCCTCGCCGCGATCAACGAAGTCGAGACGAACTACGGCAGCGACCTCTCGGTCTCGAGCGCCGGCGCCGAGGGGTGGATGCAGTTCGAGCCCTCGACCTGGCTGCAGTACGGCGTCGACGCCCTCGATGCCGGCTATGCCGACCCGTACAACCCGGTGGACGCGATCTTTGCCGCCGCCCGCTATCTGCATGCGGCCGGCGCCGCGAAGAACCTGCGCACGGCGATCCTCGCCTACAACCACTCCGAAGCGTACGCCAACTCGGTGCTCCTCCGTGCCAAGCTGATCTCCAGCTATCCCAAGTCCGTGATCGCGACGCTGACAGGCCTCGTCGATGCGCGCCTGCCCGTGACGGGCAAGCAGGTCGCGTGGGGTGCGCTGCTCCCCACGGCCCCGGCTCCCTCTGCCTCGAGCGCGACCGCGAACGCAACGGCGGTGACGGGCGATGCGGGGACTGGCCGGAGCACCCCCGGTGCGGGGACCGCCCAGAGCACCCCGCCCGTCAGCGGCTCTACGCCGGGCTCCGTGCCGGCGCCTTCGCCCACAACGGCCGCGGCGGCTGCGAGGAGCGGCGCCGAAAAGGCAAGCGCGGCCCCACAGTTCGTGGATCTGATGAGCGTTCCCGGTGCCGCGGTGGTCGCGGTGCAGGACGGTCGCATCCTCAAGCTCGGAAGCTCCCGCAAGCTCGGCAAGTACCTGATCCTGCGCGACATCTACGGCGATGTGTTCACCTACGCGGGGCTCGGCAGCATCGCGCCGAGCTATCGGCTGCCCAAGGTGCGCTCCGCGGCGCTGATCGCGGCGGCGAAGCTCCCGGCGGCTGCCGCAGCAAACGGGAGCGCCGGCGCGGCAAACGGGAGCGCCGGCAATCCCGCTTCCGGCCAGCCGGCGAGCGCGAAGAGCGACCTGCCCCTCACCTTGCAAGTCAAGCGCTCGACCCATCAGAGAACCCCCTCACAGGACTTCGTCCCGGCCCGCTCGGCCGAATCGGTGCCGGCCACGACAGGCAAGGTGCGGCTGTTCGCCCATCCCGGCAACCCGGACGCGCTGGCGGCCGCCGCGCGCGTGACGACCTCCACGCCACGCGCCGGCAGCGGTCGCGGACTGCCGCTGCGGCGTGGTTCGCTCGTCGCCGAGGGCACGGTGCTCGGTCACGTGCGCATGCCCCACGCGGCACGCGATGGCCACCTGCGCTTCGCGATCCAGCCCGCCGGCGACCCGGGCGCGATCGATCCGCGGCCGGTCCTCGAGAATTGGAAAGAGCTCAGCGCGGCGCTGCACCCGCAGGGGGCCAAGGGTCAGACCGACCTGCTGGGGGCCACCGCGAGCGACGTGTTCCTGCTCTCCAAGAGTCAGCTCGAGCTTGCGGTGCTATCCGACCCGGGGGTCGAGCTCGACAACCGGGCTCGCCATGAGGTCGCGGCGGGGGCGGTCGACAGGCGCGTGCTGGCGGTGCTCGCCTTCCTTTCGCGCAGTGGCTTGAAGCCGACGGTGAGCGCCCTGCGTCGTGGCTCCGCTCAGATCCTCGCCTCCGGCAAGGTCTCCCCGCGCGACACCGGCGGCGCGGTCTATATCTCCCGGGTCAACGGCATCGCGATCGCCGGGCACGAGGGTTCCGGGACGATCACCGACACGACGATCCGAACGCTGCTCACCCTGCGGGGCGAATATGTGCCCAGCCAGATCGTCAGCCTGATGAAGTACCCCAACGCCGCGAACACGCTCGCCACGCGCAAGAGCGCAAGCGAGATCCAGATCGGCTTCCAGCCGCCCGCCGCGACGATCCCGCCGACCCCCGCGGCGGCCGCCAAGGCGGGGCATGCGGCGCACTCGGCGGCCTCCGGTCCGACGGCGCCTTCACCGTTCGTCGTGAGCGGCGCGCTGACCGTGGCTCAGTGGAACGCGCTGCTCGCGCACATCGGCTCGTTGCCGGCGCCGACCGTGGCCGCCAAGCCGAGCTCTGCCGCGATCCGCGACCCCCAGGCCGCGGCCGCGCCGAGCAACTCCCAAGCCACACCGAGCAGCAGCGGCCTGGGAGTGCGCTCGCCTACCACCGGCGGGTAGTTCTCCAGCTGCTACCCGGCCGGAGGAGCCGCACCGGCGCCGCTCCCGGCGGGCGCTCCGCTGGGCGCCCCGCCAGTCCCCGAGCCGCGCCGGAAGGTGCTCTGCAGGTCACTCCGGCACTTCGACTCGGCCGTCCTGAACTGGGCGCTGGCCGTGTTGATGTCTTTGGTGTTGAAGATCGGGCCATTGCCTGAGGTGTTCGGGGCCGGAACGTTCACGCCGTTTTCGCGCATACAGGTGGCGAACTTCACGAGCCCCTGTTTGAAGGCGGGGCTGGTGATACGACTGCCGCTGCCGATGAAGGCGCCGCCGCCGCACTTCTTGATCGCGGCTTCATATTGCGCGCGCGTCACGCCTTTCGGCAATTGAGGGCCTCCGGCCGCGCCACCGCCGCCGCCGAGGAAACCTCCGGCTCCACCGGAAGGCCGTTTCTGGCCGGGGGTCCGTTTCGGGAGCGTGATGCCGTTTTTCTGCAGGCATTCGCGCATCGCTGCGAATCGTCCCGCGTTCGGTCCTTTGGCGCCCGTGGTGCCGGTCGTGGTCGCGGCGGACGCGTTGGTGCTCGTGGACGAGCTTTTCGAGGAGCTGCCGCAGGCCGCTAGGCCGATGCAGGCAAGCAGGAGGACCAGCACGGCTGCCGCAGCGGGTTTGCGTCTTTTGCGGTTGAGGTGAGACATGAAGCTCCTTTGTCGATAATCAGCTGTCAAGTTGGTCCGGGTCGGTTGGTGCGAGGGCCGGCGGGCAAGGTTAAAACACGGTGGCTTAATCGTCGGCTTAAGGCCGAGCGCTACCCGCCCTTGCCGAAGAGCGCTGGTTCGCTGCTGCTGGCACCGCTGCCGCCTTTGCTCGCACTGCCGCTCGCGCTCGCGCCAGAGCCGCCGAACAGTGCGCCGAGGCCGCCGCCGCCCGCGCTTGCGCCGATGCGGATCGATTCGGCGCTGAGGACTCCTTTCGCGCCCGCGGATCCTGTGACGACGACGGTTTCGCCCGGGTGAATACCTTTGACGCTGGCCGTAACGGTCTTCGTCACGGTCGAGGCCGCCGATGTCATGACCTTGACGGTGTTGCCTTCAGCGGTGGTCACGTACAGCGTGTTCCCCGCCAGGTAGGCGACGGTGCCGGTGGTCGGTCGCCCGCCGCCGGCGCCCGTGCCCGCAAACCCGCCCGTGGCGGCGCCCGTCGAGGCTTTGCCGGAGTTCGCGCCCGCGCCCGTCGTGCCTCCGCCGCGAAGCGCCGCGAAGCGCGAGGCAAGACTCGCAGTGGCGCCGCCGGAGGAGGCGGATGAGGTTTCTTCGCCCTTCTGCACCTGCACGCCCGCGATGAACCCGCCGGCGATCAGCAGCACGCCGAGCAGCGCCAGCGGAATTGGATTCCCGCCCACCCCGAGCAGTCGCCTTCGTGGCCGGGGAGGCAGTTCGTCGGGCTCGTCGAGCCATTCGTCGCGCTCCTCCCCGTCGACCGGCTCGTACGCGATCGCCGCCGGCTCCTGTGCCGCGGGGTCATTGGTTGTCGGTTGCTCGTCGGGCATTGCGGACTCCTCGGTGGGGGAAGGTGGCTCACTCAAAGCGCAGCGCTTCGATCGGTCGCAGGGCCGCTGCGCGAGCGGCGGGGTAGGTGCCGAAGAACAGTCCCGACAGCGCCGCCGCGCCGAACGCGAGGAAGATCGAGTACGTCGCGATTTCGGGCTGCACCCCGGCGATCTTGAACTGGCTGCCGAGCACGCCGACGAACACGCCTGTGATGCCGCCGATCAACGAGACCAGCACGGCCTCGGTCAGGAACTGGGTGAGGATGTCGGAGCGTCTTGCGCCGACCGCCTTGCGGATGCCGATCTCGCGCGTGCGCTCGGTGACCGACACCAGCATGATGTTCATCACGCCGATCCCGCCGACCAGCAGCGAGATCGCGGCGACCTCGCCCAGCAGGGTGGTGAACACGCTGCTGGAGGAGCTGGAGGTCGACAGCAGCGATCCCTGGTTGAGCACGGTGAAGCCCGGTTCGGCGGTGTTCTTGATCTTGTGACGTTCCTCGATGATCTGCGTGACCTCGCCTTCGGCGGCGTTGAGCGCGGATTCCGACTTCGCCTCGACCGTGATCGAGCTGATCGACCCGGCGCCGGTGAGCGTGCTCTGCACCGTCGAGATCGGCGCCATCACGACGTCGTCCTCGTTGGTCGTGCCGTTCGTTCCCTTTTTCGCCAGGATGCCGACGACTTCGAAGTTGCTGCCGTTGACCTTGATGTTCTGACCGACGGCGCTGGCACCGGCGAACAGTTCCTGCACGACTTCCTGACCGATGACCGCCACCCGTCGGTGCTTGCTGACGTCTTCGGCCGTGAACGACGCGCCTTCGGCGAGCGTGTAGCTGTGGGCTGTCAGATAGGAGGGGGTGGTGCCCACGAAGGATGACGGTTCGAAGCTGGTGCCGTTGTAGACGAGCTTCACGCTATTAGCGTTCACCACTGGTGAAGCGCTCTTGACATCCGGCGCGAGGTTGGGGTTCTGCAGCGCTTCGGCGTCGGCTTTCGTCAGCGAGATCGTGCTCGCGCTGAGCGCCCGTGGGCCGCCGCGCCCGGCGCCGGCCGACACCAGCAGGACGTTGGTTCCGAGGGCCTGGATCTGGGACTTGACGGCGTTGGAGGAGCCGTTGCCGACGGCAATCAGGATGATCACCGAGGCGACGCCGATCGTCATGCCCAGGATCGTCAGGCCGGAGCGCAGCTTGTTCGCGGTGATCCCGCCCCACGCGATGCGCAGTGTTTGGGTCCCGCCCACCCCGATCACGGTTGTGCCTTTACGACGCTCGCGTCGGTCGGGTGGTGCGCGGACTTCTGTCGGTGTGGCGCGGGCGGAGGGTCGTGAACGCCGCGTGAGCGATGGTCCTCGACGACCTCGCCGTCGCTCAGGCTGATGACCCGCTTGGCCTGTTCGGCGACGTCGGGCTCGTGGGTGATCAACACGACGGTCCGTCCTTCCGTGTTGAGCCGCGAGAAGATCCGCAGGACGTCTTCGGTGGAGTGCGAGTCCAGGTTCCCGGTCGGCTCGTCGGCGAGGATCAGCGTCGGGTTGGTGACGATCGCCCGCGCGACGGCGACCCGCTGCTGCTGGCCGCCCGAGAGCTCGGACGACTGATGGTGGAGTCGGTTCGCCATCCCCACCGCGCCCAGGGCGTCCTCCGCGCGCCGGCGGCGCGTCGCGCGGTCGATGCCCGCATAGGCGAGTGGCAGTTCCACGTTGGCGAGCGCGCTGGTGCGCGAGACGAGGTTGAAGCTCTGGAAGACGAAGCCGATCTTGCGGTTGCGCAGGTCGGAGAGATCGTCCTCGTCGAGGCTTGAGACGTCCACTCCGTCGATCAGGTAGCTCCCGCTGGTGGGTATGTCCAGGCACCCGAGAATGTTCATCAGCGTGCTCTTGCCGCTGCCCGAGCTGCCCATGACCGCGACGAAGTCGCCGCGCTCGATCTCCAGTGAGACTGCGCGCAGGGCGCGCACCCTGATCTGACCGAGCTCGTAGGTCTTCGTGACTGCGCGCACCTGGATTGCCAGTGGTCGTGGGCGCCGACCACGACTCGCCGGGGGCTGTCGAGCCGAGCGGGGGCGCTCGACCAAGGGCCGCTCGCGAGCCGGGCGTGCTCGCCCCCCGGCGCCCGCGCCGGGTTTCCTTGGCAGGCGCATCAAGGTCTCATCCGCCCGGGGCGCGACCGCCGCCGGGGAAGCCGCCACCACCGCCGAGGCCGCCTAGGCCGCCGAGGCCGCCACCGGCCCGACCAGCCAGTCTGGAGGTCAGGCTGGCGCCGCTGGTCGTGCTGTTCGTCGCCGGCAGCAGCACCGTTTCGCCCGCCTTCAGGCCGCTGAGGATGATCGTGCTGCTGTTGCCTGCCAGCCCTGCGGTGACGGCTTGACTGACCTGCTTGCCGCCACGCTCCACGGTCACGCTGCGGGCGGTGATCGCACTCGTCGGGACGTTGAGGCCTTCGGCCTGCTTGACGACGACTTCGGCGGTGGCGCTCATCCCAGGCTTCATCCCCGATGCCGTCTGTTCGAGCTGGAAGGTGACGTCGTAGCTCACCGCCCCGCTGCTGCTCGTCGAGAGGACAGCCAGGCTCGCCACCTGCGCCGCGAACTTGCGACCTTCGAGCGCTTCGACCGTGACAGTGGCGATCTGTCCGACGTGCACGTTGCCGATTTCAGATTCGCTCAACGGCACGACCACCTGGTAGCCCTGCACGTCGACCAGTTCGATGAACGAGCTGCTGCTGCTTTCGCTGCTCGTCGCGCTCGCTCCCGTCCCGGTCCCGGTCCCGGCGGCGGCGGAGCTGGCCCCGCCCGCGCTCGCGCCGCCCGTGCCCGAGCTGGCGACGTCGTGAAAGGTGCCGCCCCCGGTGGAGCTCGAGTAGGCGAGCTGCTGATAGACGCCTTGACCGCTGGCGCTTGCGCTGGTGGCCGTCCCGTCACCCGCCGAGCCGCTCCCGCCTTCGCTGGAGGCGCTCCCGGTCGCCCCGCCGGCGCTCCCGGTCCCTCCGGCGCTCGTTCCGCCGCCGCCGCTCGTCGCCGCGCCGCCGCTCGCTCCGGTGCCTTTGCCGGTTGCGCCGCTGGCGCTTGTGCCGGTGCTGCTCGTCCCGCTGGCGCCGGTCGCGGCGCCGGTGCCAGCAGCGCTCGTGCCGCTGCTGCCGCTGCCGCCGGCGGCGCTCCCGCCCGTGCCCGCGCTGCCGGCCGCGCTCGAACCGACGCTGCTGGATGACCCTTCCGTGCTATTGCCCGAGACGCTTTCGCCGGGGGCGTTCTTGACCGTCGCCACGACCCCTTCGGCGGGTGCGTAGAGCTTCGTCTCCGAGAGCGTCTGGCGCGCTTTTTCGACTGTCATCTGTGCGCTCTTGACGTTGCCTTCGGCGCTCACCACCGTCGACGCTTTCGGGGGAGCAGCCTTGAGTTCGTTGGAGGCCAGCGTGGCCTGCAGCGCGAGTTCCTGGCTTGTGAGACTGGTGCGCGCCTGTGCGATCGTCTGGCTGCCCTTCAGCTTGGTCGACGAGCGGCTGTGCTTGGCGTTCGTCACGACGTTGCGAGCGCTGTCGATCGATTGCCGCCCCTTCACGGACCCCGCGGCCTGGCTGTTCTGCGCGCTGACGATCGAGTTGCCGTCCTGAGTCACCTTGGATTCCGCGGACCTGAGCGTGGATTCGGCCGATGCGACTTTCGATTCCGCCGAGCTGACCTTCTGTTCGCTGGGCGGCGACTTGGCTCTTTCGGCGGCGAGCACGGCCTTCGCTTCTTCGAGCGCAGCTCTCGATTCGACGACCGTTCTTTCGTCGGTCGCGCGTTGACTGACGTCCTGGTTGACGGTGTCCTGCTGACTGGTCGCTTCGACGGCGACCGACTGTTCGGTGCTCTTGAGCGACACTTCTGCCTGCGCGACGGCCGCGTCGGCGGACGATTCTTCTGACTTCGCGCTCTGCTGGTCCTGTCGCAGCGACTGCTTCGCGGAGTTGACGGACGCTCGGGACTGCGCGGCGCTGATTTCAGCCTGATGCTGTTCAGTCGGTGTGAGTCCCTTGATCGCGTCCTGATAGGAGGCTTCAGCGGTCCTCAGCGCGATTTCGGCCGAGCTCAGGCTCGACTCCGCGCTGCTGGGGTTTGTTTCGGCGAGCAGCTCGCCGCGTTTGACATGGTCGCTGACGCTCACAAAGACGCCCGTGAGGGTGCCGCTCGTGGCGAAGTTGACGCCGACGTTCGACGCAGGCTTGAGGGTGCCGCTGCCCGACACGGTCGACTGCACGACCCCGTTGGCCACCGTCGCCGTCCTGCGGCTCTGCGCGGCGCTCTGAGACGCCTGGCCGACGGTCGTATAGGCGACGGCGATCGCCCCTACGCAAACCACGCCCAAGAGGTAGTTCAACCAGGGTCGTGGGGCGCGTTCGGTCGTCATGTCTGCTGTGGCCTCTCAGGCGGTGCTCGTCGGGGTGGGTGCGGGACGTGATGATCACGCCGAGGAATCATCCCGTCCGGGAAGCGAGTGTAGATGCGTGTATGGTCGTCGGAGCCTGTAGGAATAGTGTGTGGAACCCGTAAGAGTCGGCGAAGAAACCCCCCAAGGAGGCCTAAATTCGCCTAAATCGCTTGGGCTGATCTTTATCTACGCCGGTACCCCGACCGTCGTGCGATGATCAGCCCGGATGCCAAGCTACGGCGGGATCGACCTCGGCGGGACGAAGATCCAGGCGGTGATCGTCAACGAGGAGAACAGCGTGCTCGGCTCGGCCCGCCGGCCGACGCCGACGAGCGGCGGGCCGGAGGACGTGACGAAGGAGATCGCGGCGGCGTTGCGCGATGCCGCCAAGGCAGCCGGGCTGGGGGTGGATGGGGATCTAAACCTTGCGGGGATCGGAGTCGGATCGCCGGGCGTGATCGAGAGCGGGAACGTGAGCACCGCCCGCAACCTGCCCGGCTGGGAAGGCACGTTCGCGCTGGCAGCGGCGCTCGAAAGCGCGCTCGAGGTGGACGGGATCTCGATCGAGATCGGCAACGACGTGCAGGTGGCGACCGACGCCGAGTTCAGGCTGGGCGCCGGGCGAGCATATGAGTCGCTGCTCGGCGTCTTCTGGGGGACGGGCGTCGGCGCCGGGCTGATCCTCGACGGCAAGTCCTGGAGCGGTCTGGGGGGCGCCGGAGAGATCGGGCATATTGTGGTCGAGATCGACGGTGCCCGCTGTACCTGTGGTCGACGGGGCTGCGTGGAGGCGTACGCCGGGCGGGGGGCGATGGAGATACACGCGCGCAAGCTCCAGGAGAAGGGCAGGCATACCGACCTGTTCAAGTTGATGAAGGAGCACGAGCGCACGCGTCTGACGAGCGGCATCTGGGAACGAGCGCTCGACCAGGAGGACAAGCTCGCGACCGAGCTGATCGAGCGCGCGGTCGGAGCACTCGGAGCCGGCATCGCCTCGGCGATGAACCTGCTCGACGTCGAGGCCGTGATCATCGGCGGCGGGCTCGGCGTGCGGTTGGGAGATCTCTACGCGAAGCGGATCGCCAAGGCGATGCAGCCGCACCTGTTCGCCGACTCGCGTCCCCCGCCGGTCCACGTGGCGGCGCTCGGCGATCTCGGCGGGGCGATCGGGGCCTCGCTACTCCTGCGCCCGGTGGCGTAACGTTAGGCGTGCTTTGCCCGAGCCGACGCTGCACCTATCGACGATCTTGCGCAGCCCGCTGCTCGATCGAGCGGGAGAGAGGCTTGGTCGGGTCGAGGATCTGATCGTGCGGCTGGCCGATGGCGGCTACCCGCCGGTCACCGGTCTGAAGGCGAAGATCGGTGGGCGCGACCTGTTCGTGCCGACCGACAGGATCGCGACGCTCGAGCCCGGGGCGGTACGGCTGTCGGGCGAGAAGCTCAGCCTCGGCCGCTTCGAGCGTCGCGTGGGCGAGGTACTGCTCAACCAGGACGTGCTAGGGCGCAAGCTGGTCAACGTCGAGGCCGACCCGCCGAGCCTCGTCACCGCCCACGAGATCGAGCTCGCGTGCATCGATGGCTGGTGGCGTGTGGTCGGCGTCGATCACAGCTCGCGCGCGCAGCTGCGACGCCTCTTGCCGCGCCCCCTGAAGGGCAGGGTGGGCGACCGGCCGTTCCTGGACTGGACCGACCTGGAGCCGTTCGTCGGCCACGTCCCGACCGCGCGCCTGCGCTTCTCCCACCGCAAGCTCGCCAACCTGCACCCCGCGGAGATCGCGGACCTGGTGGAGGCGGCTTCACACGACGAGGGCGAGGAGTTGATCGAGGCGGTGGGGCATGACCGTGAGCTCGAGGCCGACGTCTTCGAGGAGCTCGACGAGCATCACCAGCTGGAGTTCATCCGCGAGCGACCGGACGCGCAGGTGGCGGCTGTGATCGCGCGGATGGCCACCGATGACGCCGCGGATCTGATCGTGGAGATCGAGCAGGAGCGCCGCGGGCGCATCCTCGCCCTGCTGCCGCCCGCCCAACGACGCCAGATCGAATCGCTGCTCGGCTACAACCCCTCGACCGCCGGGGGGCTGATGAGTCCCGACTTCATCGGCCTGTCAGAGGACGAGATGGTCGCGGTGGCGATCGAGCGGCTGCGCTCAAGCGAGATCGCGCCGGAAACGCTCACAACCGTCTACCTGCTTGACGCCGAGGGCGGGCTGTTGGGCTCGGTGGCGGTGGTCACGCTGCTGCGCGCCGACTCGCAGACGCGGCTGTCGAGCCTCGCCGAGCACGAGCCGGTGTCGGTGCACACCGACGCCGACCTGCCCGAGGTGGCGCGCACGATGACCGACTACAACCTGGTGATGCTCGCGGTGGTCGATGAGCAGGAGCGCGTCGTGGGCGTGGTCACCGTCGACGATGTGCTCGAGCTGACGCTGCCGACGGGCTGGCGGCGGCGCTTTGGGCTCGTGAGCGACTGACCGTGAGCGACTGACGATTGCTAGGCTCTTAGGGCCTATCCCTCTGGCTCGTCCGATTCTTTCGGGGGTTGGTTGCGAGCACTCTACGAGCACGACACGCGGCGTAAGAAAGCAGACAGGCATGGACCGAGAACAGCCACGAAGTACCCAGTCGGTCGCACGCCCGTCGGGCCCGTCCCTCCTCGCCTAGCCGCTTGCTCAGGGACCTCGTCCGTGTCGGCGCGCGCCGACACTTGACGTGTAGTTCCGAGAGCCGAGAGCAAGGAAAGGAGGTGACCTGAGATGGCCGACGATCAGACCACGTTGGAGAGCGCTCCGCCGCGGCCCGAGGGTGTGCCTCCGGTTCTCGACGAGGCCCGCATCGGCGACATTCGCGGCGCGCTCGGCACGATCAGGATGCACGACAACGGCGAGCGCCATGGGTGGCGCTCGCGGGCGATGGCGCTGCTCGCGATCATGGGCCCCGGCCTGATCGTGATGGTCGGCGACAACGATGCGGGCGGTGTCTCGACCTATGCCCAGGCGGGGCAGAACTACGGCACGAGCCTGCTGTGGGTGCTGCTGCTTTTGATCCCGGTGCTGATCGTCAACCAGGAGATGGTCATTCGCCTCGGAGCGGTGACCGGGGTGGGCCATGCGCGCCTGATCAACGAGCGCTTCGGCCGCTTCTGGGGCTGGTTCTCGGTCGGCGACCTGTTCATCCTGAACTTCCTGACGATCGTCACGGAGTTCATCGGCGTGAGCCTCGCGCTCGGATACTTCGGCGTGAGCAAGTACCTGGCGGTGCCGATCGCGGCGGCGGCGCTGATCGCAATCACCTCCACGGGCAGCTTTCGCAGCTGGGAGCGCTTCATGTACGTGTTCATCGCGGCCAACTTCCTCGTCATCCCGCTGCTCATCCTGGCCCACCCGCATGTGGGTGACATCGCCCAGCATTTCGTCACGCCGGGGATCACGGGTGGGTCGAGCTCGACCGCGGTGCTGCTGATCATCGCGATCGTCGGTACGACCGTCGCGCCCTGGCAGCTGTTCTTCCAGCAGTCGAACATCATCGACAAGCGGATCACGACACGCTGGATCAACTACGAGCGCGTGGACACGGTGATCGGCGCGTTCGTCGTGGTGATCGGCGCCGGCGCGCTGATCTGTGTCACGGCCTTCGCCTTCGGCGGCACCTCGGACTTCGGCCAGTTCGTCAACGCGGGCACGGTCGCCACGCAGTTGGCCAACCACCTGGGCACCGCCGCGGGGACGCTGTTTGCGGTCGTGCTGCTCAACGCCTCGCTGATCGGCGCGGCGGCGGTGACACTGGCGACCTCCTACGCCTTCGGCGACGTGTTCGGCGCCAGTCACTCGCTGAACCGCGGGCCCCTGGACGCGAAGCTGTTCTACGCGAGCTTCACGCTGATGGTGTTGGCCGCAGCCGGCATCGTGCTGATACCAGGCGCGCCGCTCGGCCTGATCACCACCTCGGTACAGGCCCTCGCGGGGGTGCTGCTGCCCAGCGCGACGGTGTTCCTGCTGCTGCTGTGCAACGACCGGGAGGTCCTCGGCCCCTGGGTGAACGCCCCTTGGCTGAACGCGCTCGCGGCGTTGATCGTGGGCGCGCTCGTGGAGCTGTCGCTGATCCTGATGGCGAGCACTATGTTCCCCGAGATCAACGTCACGCACCTGTTCGTGGAGCTGTCGATCGTCCTCGGCGTGACGCTGGCTGGGGCCGGGATCTACGCGCTGCGGGGGGGATTGGGTCAGGCGGGAGTCGATCTGGCCACCGACCTGCCGAAGGACAAGCGCCACACCTGGACGATGCCCCCGCTCGCGCTGCTCGAGCGGCCGGTGTGGTCGCCGGGGCGCAAGGCGGGAATGCTGTTGCTGCGCGGCTATCTCGTGGTGGCGGTGCTGCTGCTGGTCGTCAAGACCGTCCAGCTCGGGCATTGAGTAGCGCCCCGGCTGGGGCGAGTCGCGCGAGGTGAGCGGGTGGGTAGACCTCGGGTGGGTAGGCCTCAATCTCCGGCGAGGCTCGTGGGCAGCGGCCGGCCGCGCGGCGGCGGGTCGTCGAGCAGCAGACGCGGGACGGTGACGGGTTCGAGCCCACGCTTGCGCAGTCCCTGCACGATCGCCGGCAGCGCCGCGATCGTCTCCGAGCGATTGCCCCCGGCGTCGTGCATCAGGATGATTGCGCCGGGATGCGCGCCGGCGAGCGCGCTCTGCACGATCGCCGGGACGCCCGGGAGGGTGTAGTCGCGCGTGTCGGTCGACCACAGGATCATCAGCAGATGCAGCTCGTGCAGCAGATGGAGGGTGGTGGCGTTGAAAGAGCCGTAGGGGGGCCGGAACAGCCGCGGCCTCGGCCCGTCGAGCAGTTCGATGCGGGCGATCTGTTCGACCAGCTCTTCACGCTGGTCGTGCGCTGAGAGGGTCGCCAACATCGGGTGTGTCTCGGTGTGATCGCCGATCACGTCACCCGAATGCAGCTCCAGCGAGCTGCCGGCAGAGAAGTACCGCTCCTCCTCGCCGATCGCGAAGAACGTGGCGTGCACGTGCAGCCTGCTCAGCGTCGCCGCGATCTGTTGGGTGTAGGGGCCGGGGCCGTCGTCGAAGGTGAGCGCGAGCTCGTCGCCCTTACTCCCGCCGCTCGTTACCGCGGGCGTATAGGCAAGCACGGAGTCGATCGCTTTTTCTTCTGCCGCGTGAGTGGGCGCCTGCCGCGCAGCGGGCGTCAGCCGCGTGGCGAGCGCATGACGGACGATGAGGTCCGGCGTGGCGCGATGGCGGTGGGCATCGCCGTGCGAGGCGATCGCTGTGATCAACAGCGCGAGAATTGCAAGCAGCGCGAGGCCGGCAATCGCACGACGGCGCCGGAATCTCTCGTCCTCGTCGGTCATCTCGTCCTCGTCGGTCATCTTAAAGCTCTCATGAGGGCCGAGCAGCTTATCGAGCGGGGCCGTGCATTACCGCGTAGGCCGGTGGATGATCTGGGTTGCATCTATGTTGCCTTCTGGTGCTTCCCTTCTGGCTCTCCATCGGTCTGCTCTCGCTCGTCCAGGGCACCTTGGTGGCGGTCCCGGGAGTCGGGTCGCTCGGGCTGTTCGGGGCGCTCACACGGTTGCGCGGCCGCCGTTGGGCACTGATCCCGCCGCTCTCGGTGATCGGCTTCGTGTTCATCGCGCGGGCCGCGGAAACAGCCAGCGCGCAGGGGCTCACCTATCTGGCGCTGTTCGCGGTGCCCCTGCTCGCGGCGCTCGCCCTCGGCTGGCTCGCATGGAATGCCCGCCCGCCGCGTCCGGCGAGGGCGTTGCTCGTGGCCCCACTGTTCGCACTGGCCTGGGTGGACCGTGGGGGCCTGGCGGGAGAGGCGGCGGCGCTCGTGCTGACGGCGCTCAGCTGCGTCTCGCTCGGGGTGCTGCTCGCCGCGGTGACACCCCCCAGCTGGCTGGCGGCGGGCATCGTGGCGATGGCGGTGGCGGACACCGCGCTCGTCGTCTCCGACCTGTTGCAGCGGCCGAACAACGCGCTCAACGCCGCCCACCCCGCGGCCGGTCTGCCGCGACTCCAGAGCGAGGTCTTCGGCTCGGCGATTATGGGCTACGGCGACCTGTTCGTCGCGGCGCTGCTCGGGGCGCTGCTGGCTGTCACCGTGGGGCGCTCGACGCAGATGCGCGCCGCCGCGCTCACGGCGCTGCTGGCGCTGAGCTTCGACCTGCTGTTCTTCCTCGTGGATGAGCTGCCGGCCACGGTCCCCGTGGCGTTGGCGCTGATCATCGTGGTGCTTGCGCGGCGGCGTGGATTGGCTCGGAGTCGGGGAGCTCCGACATCGCCGCCTGGAGATCGGGCACGAGCAGCGGCTCGGTCGGCTCGGGCTCCAACTGCGCGATGACGGGACGGGCGGCGGTCTCGATCGCCGCCGGGGTCGTGACCTCACGCTCGGAGGAGGCGCCCGCCAGCTCGATCCGTCGCACCTGCGGGATCACACCTCGTTCGAAGGAGCCGATCGCTTTGTTGTAGGCGCCGACCGCGGAGTCGAGCTGCCTGCCAACCTTGGCCAGCGGCTCGACAAAGCGCCCGAGCCGGCGGTGCAGCTCGCGCGCGGACGCCGCGATCTCGCGCGCGGACTCGGCGATCAGCTCCTGCTGCCAGCCATAGTGGACCGCCCACAAGAGGCCGATCAGGGTCGTCGGGGTCGCCATCAGCACCTGCTGCTGGACGCCGTACTCGATCAGCGCCGGGTCCTGCCCCAGCGCGGCCTGGTAGATGCCGTCCGAGGGCACGAACATGACGACGAACTCGGGCGTGGAGTCGAACTGCCGCTGGTAGCCCTTGGAGGCCAGTTTCGTGATGTGCTCGCGCGTCTGCTTGGCATGACGAGCGATGTGCGTCTCGCGCTCGTCATCCGTTCCGGCCTCCAAGGCTGAGAGATATGCGTCGAGCGGGACCTTGGAGTCGACCACGACGAGCTTCCCGCCGGGCAGCCGCACGAGCATGTCGGGCCGTAGCTGACCATCGTCGGTCTGGATCGTGGACTGCTCGACGAAGTCGCAGTGGGAGACCATCCCGGCCATCTCGACCACGTTGCGCAGCTGGATCTCCCCCCACGAGCCACGCGTCGAGGGTCGCTTCAGGGCGGAGACGAGGTTGCCGGTCTCCTGGCGCAGCGTGCCGACGCCCTCGTGCAACTGACGGATCATCTGCGAGAGCTGGCCCTGGCCTTCCTTGCGCTCGCGCTCGAGGCGACCGATCTCGCTCTCCATCCTGCCGAGCTTCTCCTGGACCGGCTGCACGAGGCCCTTGATCTCCTGGGCGCGCTGGGCCATCTCGGCGCCCGCGCGCTCCTCCTCGGCGCGACGCTGGTCGGCGAGCCGCTGCGCCAGCGAATCGCCGGTCTGCTTGAGCACGTCGGCCGAGATCGACGTCAGTTCGTCGCGCCGGCGCTCGCGGTTGGGTTTGAGCACGGCGGCCGCGCCGGCGGCGCCGAGGATCAGTCCGATCAGGATTCCGAGAAGCAGCAGCACGACGGTCATCGCCTTTCAACATGGCTGACGGGGAGCCACCAAAAATGACACGCGCTGCGGACACCCCCGCGCGAGGGCTGCGGACACCCCCGCGCGAGAGGACGCGCCCGATCGCGTGAACAAGCTGCCGGTGGGCTGCCTGGGCGCGCATGCGGTAGCCGTTTGACGGGTACCAACCTAATTAGTAGTGTCAAACGAGTCCGTCCATAGGGCGGGGCCAGTGCTGATCAGCGCTGACGAGTCAGGCGCGCAGGAGGGAATCAGGCGCGCAGGAGGAGGAGACACCATGATCGCTGTGACACCTAGGACCTTCCGTTCGCGCAATCGGTCGATCGGGGGTTTGCTCGCGCTGGCTGTGGCGATGGTCGCATGCGCAGCGCTCGCACCGGCCGCGGGCGCCAGGACCGCTCCACCCGTCAGTACCTATCTGGCGCTGGGCGACTCGATCAGCTTCGGCTACAGCGAGCAGGTGTTCAACAAAAATTTCCCCAACGAGGCGCCGTCGTTCTTCGAAGAAGGGTTCACCGACGCCTTCGCCCAGCATCTGAGCAGGCCATCTGAGGTTGGAAAGGGTCTCACGCTCATCAACGATGGCTGCCCGGGGGAGACCTCGAATGGGTTGATCGGCGAAAAGGAAGCCCTCGGCGGGAAAGCCTCGACCGAACCGGCGGGACACAATCCGCAGGGGCTCGGCGATTATCACCCCTGCGCGTACAACAACGTCGACGGTCTGCCGCTGCACAACTCGCTCAGCGTCGGCGGGCAGTCGATCTCACAGCTCGAAGACGCGCTGAGCATCCTCAAAGAAGGCCACCCGGCGCACCCGGTCGCAGCGATCACGCTGAACATCGGCTCCAACGACGAGCTCGCGGCTATCACGCAGTGCAAGAACGAAGTCACCGAAGAATTCACCAGTACGGGCAAAAGCAAGTACGGGGCCACGCCCGAAGCGGCAGTGGTCGCCTGCATCAAGGTGAGCTCGGAAACGATCACCGCCCCGCACATCCTCGCGAACATCGCTGACATTCTGGGCGTGCTGGACAGCACCGCAGCGGGCGCCGGCCATTACACAGGGCCGATCATTCTGGTTGGCTTCTACAACCCCGACGCGTTGATACTCCCCGGCAGCGACGCCCTGCAAGAGGGCCTCAACGCGGCGGTCGAAGCTGACATCCTGCCGCACTTCCCGAACGTGACGTTCGCCAATCCGTTCCCGGTGTTCAACAGAGGAAACAAGCCGGCAAAGGAGCAGGCCTCGATCTGCAAGTACACCGAAATGTGCAACCCCAACGACCCCGGTGGCAACGAAGACAACGGCGACATCCATCCGTCATCGCTCGGATACCGGGTGCTGGGCAAGCTGGTCAACGAAGCGTACCTGGCCAACCCGGCCGGCCCGGGCCAGCTGTCGCACTACTGATCGGCTGAGACCAGAGCAGGACGCGCATCGGGGCGGCCCCGTCCATCGGACGGTGCCCCGGGTGCTGGACGGGCGCCCCGGGTACGTTGCTTGCGGCCTTTGGAGCCGGGTTTGCTTGGTTGTATGGGTGTCTTGCGAAGCTTTGTGGGGTTCGCTCTTGACAAGCCCCCCGGTTTGTGCGTAAAGTTGTTGGGTCACGTCATCCATAGGGGTGGCGGGCAACGATAGGTCGGGTTTGGGTTGGTCCCTTGGATCGATTTCAAGCGCTTGTAGGGGATGTTGGGGAGAGGGCCGGATCGCATGAAGAGGGGTTGTTTTCGCGTGAGTCCAATCGGGACAGATGTGATGGGGATGGTTGCGGCCCAGGGGCTGCCCGTATGTAGATGCGTCAGCGCTGCTGACACATCTCTCTCTCTCTCTCTCTCTCTCTACTCCGGGTCTCTTA
>Ga0208849_1000513_pt1 | contig 35935 bp, 40 predicted proteins | sample NGESurdeep072012_10_FD_184470 | JGI IMG/M metagenome (GOLD analysis project Ga0208849, IMG submission 184470) | Arctic peat soil microbial communities from Barrow, Alaska - NGEE Surface sample 53-3 deep-072012 (SPAdes) | ecosystem: Environmental > Terrestrial > Soil > Wetlands > Peat ... | reverse complement strand
GTAAGCGTCCGAAGTTCCCCTCTTGACCGGTTGGGAGCGTCTAGGAACTTGTTGAAAAACGTCGAACGTCACACAGATTGAAAAACTGAATCGCTCTACAAAGCCCGCAGAGCGATCGGTAATGTCTCAGTGAGGGTTTTGGTATCCCGAGATTTGCCACATTCCGAGACCTGTAAGTGTTTTTCAACAAGTTCCTAGTCGCGAAGTGTCCACTTATTTCTAAGTGGACACCTGTTGAGTGTGTCTAAGCGGCCTGGGAAGAGTCGGTCTGCAGGGAAGCGGCTATGTTCCAGGGGAGTAGTTCCTGGATGCGGTTGATGGGGTGTTCGGCGATCGTTGCCAGGACCGTACGCAGGTAGAAGGCGGGGTCGAGGCCGTTCAACTTGGCTGTCCCGATGAGCGAGTAGAGCGATGCAGCGCGTTGGCCGCCGGAGTCAGCTCCCATGAAGAGGTAATTCTTCCGGCCGATGGCAACAGCCCGCAGCGCCCGCTCGGCGGCACTGTTGTCGATCTCCAACGAACCATCGTCCACGTAGCGTGTCAGAGCACGCCAGTGTGAGAGCGCATAACGGATCGCGCCGGCGGTTTCGCTTTTGGTCGATAGCGAACGAAGCATCTTCTCCATCCAGTGGCGCAGTTCATCGAGCAACGGTCTGGAGCGGGCCTGACGGACCGAGCATCGAAGTTCTGCCGGCTTGCCACGGATCTGCTCCTCGATGCCGTACAGAGCTCCGATACGTGCGAGGGCCTCGGTAGTTGTTGGCGATCGATGAACCACATGGATGTCATGGAACTTGCGCCGGGTGTGAGCCCAGCACGCGATTTCGTAGATGGCGCCGTCTCCGTAAAGATGATGAAAGCCGGAGTACGCGTCGGCCTGCAACGCACCCTTGAAATCCTTCAGATGTCGTCGCGGGTGTTCGCCCTTGCGGTCTTGCGAGTAAGCGAACCACACGGCTGGAGCGGTTGAAAACCCTGCGGGTCGATCATCGCGCACATAAGTCCACAGCCTGCCGGTCTTCGTCTTGCCGTTGCCGGGAGCAAGCACCGGAACCGGCGTGTCGTCTGCGTGGATCTTCGCTGCTGCCAGAACATACTTGCTGATCTCATCGACCAGGGGAGTTAATAACTCGCTGGCCGCGCCCACCCAACCGGCCAGTGTCGAACGATCGAGATCAACGCCTTCGCGAGCATACATCTGAGACTGGCGATAAAGCGGGAGGTGGTCAGCGTACTTGGAAACCAACACGTGGGCCAGCAGTCCCGGACCAGGCAATCCGCGGTCGATGGGCCGTGCAGGAGCGGGCGCCTCGACGACGCTCTCGCAGCTTGCGCACGCAAACTTCGGTCGCACATGACGAATCACCTTGAAGCTCGCGGGGATGCGTTCCAGTTGTTCGGAAACATCTTCACCAAACTGCCGCAGGACGCCGCCGCAATCGGGGCAGCAGTTGTGCGCGGGAAGATGGGTGACCACTTCACGCAAAAGATCCTCGGGCAGAGGCTTGCGTGCAGGGCGCGAACGACGCTTCGAATCAGTCTGAGTAGAAGAAGGTTGTGTTGTTTCGGTTGCCGTTTGCGCAGCTTCTTCGGCAGCTTGAGCAGTCTCCAGTTCTTCAAGCCGGAACTCAAGCTGTTCCAGTTCTCCGGTCAGCTTCTCACTCTTCCGGCCGAAGATCATCCGCCGATACTTCTCGATGACCAGCTTGAGATGTTCGATCTCATGTGTGCTTGAAGTGAGTTCCTTGTGCTGTTCCAACGACTCCGAATGCTTGGCGATCACCAGCGACTTCAACGCTTCAGGATCGAGCCCGTCGAGGTTGGGCAAGGAAGCAGGAATCATGATGGCAGTATGCCATGAAACAGGATAAAAATCATGCATAAAACGAGCATAAATACAGGGGAATATCACTTATTACTTACACCGCAATCTCCGGGGTCCAAGTCCTCTGTGGCCTGCGCCAATCGATGCCTTCCAAGAGCATCGAAAGCTGCGCACGCGTCAGACAAACCGTTCCTTCGGTAGCCTGAGGCCAGATGAATCGCCCACGTTCAAGACGCTTGGAAAACAGACACAATCCGTCGCCATCAAACCAGAGAACCTTCACGATGTCACCGCGCCGTCCTCTGAAAACGAAGACGTGACCGGAGAACGGCTGCTCGTTGAGCACGGTCTGCACCTTCGCACTCAGACCATCGAAGCCGCGACGCATGTCGGTCACACCGGCTGCAAGCCAGATCTTCGTCCCGGTGCGCAGCTCAATCACTTGTGCAGGCTCTCAAGAATGGAACGCAGCAGCACTGGATCAGCCCCGCTCTCGATGCTGATCGTCGCCCGACCTGGAAACTCGATGTGGATAGAACCGGTTGCCGCCGGCCGTTGCTGTGCGGTGCGCTCTAGAATCTCCGCCTCGCTCGATGCAGTCACTGTGACCGGAAGCAAAGCGGTGGCGGCTGCAATCGGGTGCCCCAGTTCGCCACTCTTGAGTGCACGCCGCCAGGCAAATACCTGGTTGGCGTTCACCCCGTGTGCCCGCGCCACCAACGCCACACTCGCACCAGGCTCAAACGTCAGCTCGACAATCCGACGCTTCTCGGCAACCGTACGAAATCTGCGAACGCGACGATCCGCTCCTTCTGCCTGATCCATGACCACATCGTCAGACTTGAGCCTGCAGGGATGCCAGAGGGGAAGACCGAACGCTTACTGAATTACGAGAGAACTCCAGTTTCAACTGGTAGAGTTTTCCGGGGGCAGGTCATGATGACCGAGACGGCGAATTCGTCAGTTCAAGCTACCAAGTGTTCCAATGGGCGGTCGATTCCAGCGACTATATAGTCATCCCACCATCCACAACCAGTGAAATCCCGTTCACATATCCCGCGCCATCTGATGCGAGAAACAATGCCACAGAGGAAACGTCATCGGCCTCAGCCAAACGGTGAGTCGGAATCGATCTTGACAATTGTTCCAAGTAATCTTCCGGCTTCACGTGTACCGTCGCTGCCTTTCGCTGTGCTACTTCATTCATCAACCGAGACCGAATCGGCCCGGGACATATCTCATTGCTCGTAATTCCTCTTGCGCCGTATTCACGCGCCACGGTCTTCGTTATAGCCGACAAACCATGCTTTGAGACTGTGTATGGCAGATTTCTTTCCACTGCGCGCAAACTATAAATCGATCCAACATTAATAATCCGCCCAAATCCTCGACGTTCCATGGCCGGCAATGCCTCTCGAATCAACGCGAATGGTGCGTGCAGATTGACCGCCATCGTTGAAGCCCATTCTACATCCGTGACATCCGCCGCCTGACTGCTACTAATATTGATTGCCGCGCAATTTATCAGAATTTCGATCCCAGTTTCCGGAAGAACCGCACGGTCGGCGATGTAATCCCCATGGTAGGGTCGCGCACCAGACTCTGCCGCGATCTCGTCGGCGATTTGCCTATGGCTGTGGTATTGAAACAATACGTCGTACCCTTCTGCCGAGAACCTCTTTACAAATACTCGTCCGACGCTACCAGTTCCTCCGGTAATGAAAACCTTTTTCATTCGACTCCTAAATCCACTCATTCCCGCCGCGATGTGCAATAACCTCACGAACCTTCAGTGATTCCCGGTCCCGAGTCCGGAAGCAGTGTATTCGTGAACTGATTAGCATCCTTAGGCCGATTCGGAGAAACAGATGACCGAGCAAACAGTTCTTGAAGACCAACCTCCGGGGAAGAAGGCACTCCAGGATCGGCGGCAAACTGCGAGACCCAGCACGATTCGAAGAAGTTTGTGAATCTCTGGACAGCGTGCTCCGCACTGATGAATACGCCCTTCACCTCATGCGCAACTGACGCTTTGCTACAGTACACATACCATTTACCGTAAATGCCGAAGTCGTGGGTTCCGAGGGGCAAACGAAAGTCCAACTTTAATCGCTCGAACTCTCGAGATGGCATCACCTTACACGCAAAACTCCGGCTGTGAACGTGAAATTGCAACAATTTAAGTGACCTCGCATCTTCTAGATCCGCTGCATCATTGAAGATGAAGATCCGTTTTACTTCTTTCACGTCTCCACTCTCCACCTTGCGAGCAACCTCTGAGAAGAAATGACTCGCATGAACATCGAAAAGAAACTCATTATCGCTGAAGTAATGAATGAAGCGAATTATGTGCTCGTCCTCGCCACTGAACTCTTTCAGCATGAGGAGTGTCGTATCTGAGTCTTGGTCGACAAGCAACTCCTCATTATTCGCCGCCGCCTCCACAATAGCTGACTCTAATTGCGCAATTCGTTGCGCGAAATAGTCCCGATAGAGTGCATTCCTTCGCCGAACTATCTCCCAAAAACTTTTCCGTACATTGGCCAAACCCGCGTCCGCATCGCCTTGAACATCCCACAGATCGATGTCAGCATAGTCACGTTTCTTCATTAGCGCAATTTCAATATTTAGCTGAAGCATCGAACTAACAAGAAATACAAGCAGCCCTAAATATACTTTCTCGATTGTCGATACTTTATCACCAGCGGTGTAGCCAACAACAACCGGCACAATGATCGACGCTATCACGACTATCATAAGGCGACCGAAAAATTCAAAGAATGTCGAAGCCCGCTTCGTTACGGATTTCCCAAGGCGTCCCTTCCAGTTGCCCGACTTAGCTTTGTCTCGAGACACAGATGAATGTCCTTTCTGAGTAGACGGTTCCCGGTTCGTCCGGGAGAGTCACAACGCGTTGAAGTGCGTCGCCATTGCCCAAGCATTCATGGACATCGCTCCGATAGAACCATTCGCAATTCTCGGGAGTGATTTTGCTGCATTCTCTTAGGAAGACCTTTAGTCGAGGGTGAGTAAAACGATCCGAAAGAATCTCGTAGAACAATGATGACTCCACTCGGCCATGCTTCAAAAGCATCTCACTTAAAAATAGATACTCGGAAGAAAAGTCGTTTAGTGAGCGGAGGTTGTACGGAAGCAGTGAGTACTTTGCATCGAGCAAGTCAAGCGGAAGAAATTCTCTGGAATGCGTTAGAACTCTATCAATGAAGAGGCCACGTGACCGAAGAGATGCAGAGATAGACCGATAGAACGGGATTCGATCATGGTACGGAACATTTCCGCTTGTCAGATCGGAGACTACTAGGGCAAACGCATCCTTCAGTTTGGGTAGCGTCGAGAGCCAATCCCCCAGGACGAATATCTCCTGATTTTGGAACGCGCGGATCGCTGATGTGAAGCGATAAAAAGGCTCGCTTGCATCGAGCACATATACATTTTGGAATCCAATCTCTCCGAAAATATCACGAATTTCTGGAGTGGATCCTAGAACGCAGACTGGATCGGCCCTTTGATACTCCTTGCAAATCGATCTAATCGCAACCAAGTACGCAAGCGTCGGACGGTTCGGAGGCAGGACGTAGTGCCATGTGCTAAATCCGTCCCATTGCATCCTCGAGCCATCTCCATTCATCCTAGCCTCGAACGATCGTCGCGGATATCCAAAGTTCCTTGCCAAATGAAATTTCGTCAAAAATCTTCACTGAATGAACAGTAAGAACGAATAGGCGCGATTCAAAGTTGGATAGAAGCGCTGATACGTCAGGTGCGCTCGCTTTCAATCCTGGGAAACGTCGGCTGTAGATTTCTAGGGCTTGCTCCAATACATCTCCTTGTGCCTGCTCACCTGTGGCGGCCAGTTGAAGACCCTGCAGCTCAGCTCCAGACACTTGGTGGCTGTCAAACACCGCAATCGCGACATGTGGTTGGAGTGCAAGATTCTTGGCGTGCATAGTCGCAGGGGGAGTCAATACAAAGAGTCGTAATAGGCCGTCGTAAGCAAAGAAGCACGTATTAATATAAGGTGATCCATCCTCGCATACCGTGGCCATCGACAGCAGAGTTGTCTTATCCAAAATAGAGAGTGCGCTAGCAGCGAGCCGTTCGGAGGGATAGCCATCAGCTTGAAACCGAACTGATTGAGTCATTGTGATCATTGTCCTTAGCAGTGGGAGTTTACCACGAGGTCTCTAGCCGCGTCCAGAGACAGGGTGCGGTGCATTAGGCCACTGAGAGCCTTTAGAAGCGCTGCTGAACATTCGTTTCGCTGATGGATATTTCGTCCAAAACTAACACCCGATCCACCCGCTTCAAGAACCTCATAGGCTCTTTCCAGCGCAACGAGCGGTTCCACCTTCCTACCTCCAGCTACGAGAATTGGCACGGGGTGGGAACATTGGACTACGCGTGAGAAGGATTCTGGAGTCCCCGTGTATTGAGTCTTAATAATATCGGCACCTAATTCTTGACCGATTCGACAAGCATGCGATACGAGTTCGGAGTAATGCTTGGGATTCTGAGCGTAAAGATCGTCAAAGTTATTGTCTCCTGCTCCGTCCTCCGTCCGCGGATACATGATCGCTATGACTGGCATTCCGTCTCTATCCGCCCTCTGGCACGTAGTACCTAGGGTCGAGAGCATCTCACTCTCAAAACGAGAGCCAACATTTACATGCACAGCAATTCCGTCAGCCCCCATTCGCATCGCTTGTTCGACGCCCGACACGACTATCTTCTTCGTATGTGTCGTACGAATCGTGCTTGCTGTCACGTTGAGTACCCTGCCGATTCGAACTCCAGAAGGAACAAGGCTTAATGTGCCTGAGAACGCGAGCACGGAGTCGCAGCCGGCATCGATGATGTCGTTGAATAAGGCTGCCGAATCTGCGAGCCGGCCAATTGGACCTGAGATTAGTGCATCATCCAATGGAACCATCAATGTGCGCCAGCCTGACCCGAGAATTCGATTTAGCCGTATTTGCTTTCCAGTCGCACTGTTCGAGATGCGTGGAAACGAGTCAGTCATTTTGGGCACTCCAGCTGACAATTGCGGAAATGAGAGCCTCTTCAGAGCCGTGAAAATGATGATCTGTTCCATACTGCACCGAAATCTCGGCATTAAGAAGATTTTCCTTCAGTAGGCTAAATGCCGTCGGTATTGGCACCGTCAGGTATGGGTCGGGATCATTGAAGCAGACTAATGTCCGGTGCGGTATCGAATATGAGGGTCGATCCGAGCTGTATCTAACAGCACGGAATGCGGCACCTTTTGCGAGGGACAGGTATGATCGCGCCGTCACTGGAATGTTATAGCTCTTTCCAGCAACTTGGATGCCATATTCTTTGTCGGCCAGGGTTGCGTCTTGGTTATCTTGATATGCTTTTTCAATACGTTCGACTTGCTCATCGATTGATTCAGGAGCGATATTGATCTGTTGCAAAGCGAAGCTGTCGCAAGGGGAAAGGAGGATGACACCGCTCAATTGACGGAAGCTTTGACTATAGTTCGAGAGAAAATATAGTATTTTTTCGCAGCCGTTGCTGTGTCCCTGCAGAAAGACCTTGGGGGCAAGAGGTGATGCAAACTTTAACGCGGCAGTAATATCCAGCCTCGAATCCTCGAACAATTCGACGGAGCCACCGATGTATTGGAGGCGATTGCCAAAATAGCCTTCTGCCAAACAGTCGTGTCCGCGATTGTTAAATGCCAAGAAAGCTATATTTGCTTCTGGAAATTTCGTAGTCATGTGACTGATGAAGTCATTTTGATAGAAATTCCCGCACTTTCCGTGCACATGAACTACGACCGCCCGAGGCGACGGAGGCAAACAGAGGATTCCATCCATGCGGAACCCGTCGTCGGAATGAAAGTGAATCAGTTGCATTGGAGTTGAACGCGCTCGGGCCAGGCGATTTCCACAATTGTAGAACAGTGCGACGTAAGGCTTCGCGGCGGATTGCACTACCTTTAATCTGTGAGGATTTGGCTCTGTAGTCGATTTTGTAACTTTCGAACCATCCAGAAGCTACAGCGATCTACGGGGTTCGGCAGACACTCGGTAAACAATTCAATAAAAAGCACTTAATTCCACTAAATTTCGGGAGGATCCAGGAGAGCTTTGATCTGCTTTGGGAGCGGAGGGTCGGGGGTTCGAATCCCTCCGCGGACCACGCAGTGACCCAAAACCCAAAAAACTAAGCCGCTCTGAAGTTGAGTGATCGCGTCCTTCGTGGTTCTCTGAAGAGGGAGAGGAGAGCCTGAAGATGGGTAAGTGAGGACACAGTGAAGAGGAGATTCTGCGGGTGCTTCGTGAAGCGGAGTTGGACGCGATGGTGAGGCGACATTCCGTACTGTGTGACGTTTCGGAAATCGCCTCCCTCACTTCCAGAATCGCTGCGAGTCGTGAGCGGTGAGGTCAAGGTGGGTCCACCGGCAGGTCGCTCTCAACAGGTATCCGACTTCGTTTGATACCGTTTCGGTCACGACGAGCACCTTTCTGGGATCGATGGGAAGATTGGCATCCTGGAAGACCAGCACAAGAGCACGATGGAGCCGCTTAATATGTTCCCGAACCGCCGAACGGGGAATCTGTCGAACGAGAGCCTTTCCACTTTTCGCGTTCATGCCATGTTGTTGGTAGAAGGCGTCCGAGCGAATGCCTATTTCGATTTGTTTGGAGCTTTGGGCAATGTTCGAGTGCGCCAGATAATCGAAAATGAGGCGCTGGCTCGCTGCGAGCGGCAATTGATATTTGCGTCCGCGCTGAACCAAGAGCACCGCAAATACTTCCTCGCCTGGCTCGCAATAATCGATTCCCGGCGTCCGAAAGCGGTGTACGAGCAAAAAATCGGGGCCGGCGGCACGAAGGTGCCGCGCTTCCGCGAGCATCAAATCCATCGTGTTCAGCACGGCCGCGATGGAGTTATTCGATGACAAGGCGGGCCCCCATCCGTTCGATTTGGAGTTGAAACTGGGTCCCGAAGTTTAGCCGCGAGACACAGAGGAAGAGGGGGAATTCACCGATTCCCACCTGCCATGCCGCCTGCTGGAGTTGGTGAAGGATTTCAAGCCAGGGATGCCAGCGGTCGGCAATGACAACTACAACAAGATCGATCGAAGCCTCCCGGCATTGCAACCGCCGGACGGCTTCCAGGATAGATGCGGTACAACTCGTGATCAGGCCGCGCTGGTTCAGTGCCCTTTCGAGGCCCTCGGCGTGGTTCCGATCATCGTCGATGAGCAGCGCCCTAATCATTTCCGACCTCAGCGAACTATGCCGTTGATTCCCGAGTTGGACACTGAATCGATATTTCTCGGCTGCCTTCAAGATCGAAAATGGCCAACTGATCGGAATGACGCCCCATTTCCATAGCGGCATCGCGATTACGAACCAAAACAACCAAGTCTAGACAGTGGATGCACTCGTAGTCGTTGAACCACGTTCCGAGCGCATGGCCTGGCCTCAGCAGAAGGTCTAGGTTTGCCTTAATGTAATCAAACAGCACCTCCCAACTTGGCCGTTTCCAGAGCGTAATGGAACGGCTCGGGTAAATTGAGGCACTGAAAAGCTTCTTTCCCACCATGCTGCCGTGGATCAGACTCACCGTCGAGCCGTTGGTTCCACTATGCTGCGCAAAAGAGATATCTACCGCTCTTGCAATGTAAGAAAGCATTGCACTACTGGTTGGCAGGACTCCAATTGGAAATGTAAATGCAGTATCCGCGAGTGGAAGCACTGGACACCGATCACAATAACCGACGAGCATCTCTTTTGTGTCCGAGCCAATCAACAGAGGATTTCCTTTCATATAGCCCTCCACATCCTTGAACAGATTTGTTGCGTCAAGGCCACCAGAGAACCCGAGGTATTGACTGGATTCCATGGATGGCTATGATGTAAGAACGCGTGTCCAGTGCACATGCGTCGGTCTTGCACCGTAGCTTCTCCTTTTCTGGCGCTGATCCCCCACAACATTTCTAGTTTTCTTCCGAAACATTCTTCTGACAACAACCATCTTCATCGCAAAGTCCGCGCTGGATTTGCGGCCGAAAGACGAAGGCTGTTCTGAGGGAGAATCCGCTCGGAGAAATTGGTCAGAATTCTCCGCGGGCAGTTTGGTCGGCAAACTCCCTTCGCCTTTGCCGAGCAAAGTACTTCCCGGGTATTCATGGCAGACTCCGGCGCCATTCCGCCCACCAAACGCCCCTTGAAGGGGTCACGCAATCAAAACATCATTAATGCAGAAGCCGAAATCGGAATATAGATTTTCAGGACAATATGAAAACACCTCACGTTGCAATCAACTCATCGGATCAGGTCACACGGGAATTCAACGAACGTCCATGGACGAAACAAGGAACCTGGCCAGGTACATTCCTCTGGTTTTTCGTCATTCTCGAGAGCTTTTCTGAAAAGTGGACCGGCCTGACGCTAGACCCTCGCTTGGCCATACGGGACTACGCATGCATCGACCAGCCCCAGGGAGGGCATGACTGCTATATCGGAAGTAGGTGCTTTGATGCACTCCGAACCGTCATGGAACAGGAATTCGGAGATTCCGGCCCCGCGTATTTTCAGACGTATGCTTCCCTTTGCATCTTGAAAGGAGAAGCCTGGATACAATTCGCTCGTTCGATATTTGCCAGCAGAGTTGAGTTGTCAAATGCGTCAAATGAAAAGCTGGCTGACCTTTTGCATGAGTATTTCGTGCACATGCGCACCAATGGGGCCTTCATGGACACCATCATCGTGCTGGCCGACGTACTCGGAGACGTTGTGGGAAGACACATCGACCAACTTCTCAAAGAGAATGACATCGACGATTCATCTGCGTTCAGGATCTTCCTGGATGTGCATTCTAAGCCACCCCGTCCAACTAGCATGACGGAGTCCAACGAGTCGATCAGAAAGATTGCAGGCTTAGTGAATGAGTCGCCGCGGTTGCGGGATATGTTTTTAAAAGAGATACCTCGCAATCTAGTCGTCCGCCTCGAAATTGATCATGAGAAGGTAATGAATGCTGTTCGCGAGCACATTAGTCGATTTGGATGGATGAATACATATAGCTTTTCAGGAGTGCCGTTTTCAGCAGAGGACATTATTCAATTTATCCAAGATGAATTGGAACAGCCACAATATGAAGCGGAAGCTGGTGGAGAAACGCTGGATCAAGCGGACCACAATGATTTGAGACAGGCCATTGAACGTCTTATCCTAAACCAAGAAACGCACAAGTTACTGGAGATCACGAGCACTCTGACGTATGTAAATACATGGAAAGATGATGCACACCAGGTCACGTGGAGGAATATTCAGCCGCTAGTCGAATCAATCGCGCACCGACTTAACTGTTCCGTTGGCGACCTAACCCTGTCCACACCGGACGAGATAGAGAATGCATTGCATGGAGGAAGATTGGATCGTAAGGCGCTGGCGATGCGTGTGGAGGCGTGGTCTGTGCTAAAGCTGTCAAACACATTACATGTTATTCAAGGAAGATTCAACAATCACGAATTACGTTGGCAGACTAAGGTTGCGATGCCTGTCGCTTCAAGGACAGTGAAGGGACGGCCAATCTTTCCCGGGCGGATACAAGGTCAGGTTCGAGTCGTACTCACCGTGGCCGATTGCGATCGAGTGAAAGTCGGCGACGTCCTTGTGGCAACAGACACAAACCCGGACTTTATTCCGGCGATGCGGAGGGCTTCAGCGTTTGTGACTGACGCGGGCAACCTTATTTGCCACGCGGTGATTGCTGCGCGGGAGTTTAAGAAGCCGTGCGTTATCGCGACAAGGATCGCGACCCAGGTGTTGAAAGAAGGGGAGTGGGTTGACGTAGATGGTGCCAGCGGTGTTGTGACGAGGTTGAACACCGTGGCTGAAGGATGATTTATGGACATTATCTGGATCAAATCTGCGGAAAGAAGCGACTTCAATGAGGTGGGTTCGAAAGCCACGGGACTTGCACGTTTACAGGGCCTGGGGTTCCGCACTCCGGGGGGATTCGTGATTACCGCTTCGGCCTTCGGAAGATTTCTAGACGGCGCAGATCTGAGGGCAACCCTGTCCAGTCTGATTAAATGCAATGATTCGGAACAATGGACGCCATTGTTGGAGAGGCTGACACGCGGTATTGCGACAGCTTCGTGGACGAACGATCTGCGAGATGCAATAGGAACATCGTTTCGAACCCTGTCAGTACCCGTCGCAGTTCGGAGCAGCGGGATCTCAGAGGACGGGCAGCAGTCTTCATTTGCTGGTGCCTTTTCCTCGTTTCTGAATCTCAAGAGCGAAGAAGAAGTATTGGCCGCCATTCGGGAATGTTGGATATCTGCCTTTTCTGAAAAGGTAGTCGCCTATCGGACCCAGAATAAGGCAATCAAACCGGAATGGCTCATGGGCGTGATTGTCCAGAAAATGATCTCGTCGCGTAAGGCTGGCGTGATGTTTACTCGTGCCCCCTATGGCGAGAAGAATTCTCTGCTTCTCGAAGCGGTTGAGGGTGGATGCGAACGGATCGTTTCTGGGGCACCGGCGGATCTGACCGTATGGGTTGACCGTGCAAACCGAGCCGTAAAGCGTGTCGAACAGCCCACCTCCCATCGGCGTCAGTTTGATGAAGCTAGTCGAAGCATCTTCTTGAAAGAAGAGCCCATACGGCGAAAGAGACTACTACGGCGAGCAGAGATCGATTCGTTAGTAGATGCTGGTCTTACTATTGAAACGACATTCGGGTCGCCCCAGGATATCGAATGGGCAATTACGGACTCAGATCTGATCCTCCTGCAGGCTCGGCCACTCACTGCCTACAGAGGCGCTGGAGAAGAGGGTTAAGATGGATTCAACGGTCCCATCGGCAGTAACGGTAAAGCACCTGAGCAAGTCCTTTTCTGATGGCTTGGCCTCGCGCGTCTGTGTTTTGGAGGATATTTCCTTCTCGATTAAAAGAGGGGAAATCGTAGGTGTAATTGGCCCTTCTGGTTGCGGCAAGTCGACGCTGCTACGAATTATCTGCGGCGTTCTCTCTTCCGATTCCGGGGAAATTTCCGTCCTGGATAGGCCTGAGGGAAATCGGAAGGGATACGCCGCGTATGTCCCGCAAGGAACTGCGCTGTTGGATTGGCAAACGCTTTGGAATAATGCCCTTTTGGGTTGGAGAATTGCACGAGGTCGTGCAGAAGACGCAAAGCTACGCCAGAGAGCACAAGCACTCTTTGACCGATTCGGGCTTACGAAGATAGCCCATCGCTATCCCAACCATTGTTCTGGGGGAGAGCGACAACGCGCAGCTTTGATCCGAGCGCTCCTTACCCCGGCTCCAATCCTGGTGCTGGATGAACCGGTTGCCGCCATTGATCACATCACACGTGCGCAGATTTATGAAACATTGTTCGCAATAGTCGAAGACAAAGGCCAAGCAGGGCGTGAATTGACAGTGGTCATCGTCTCTCATGACCCAGAAGAACTCCTTTTTCTTTGTGATCGCATTCTGGTAATCTCGCAGCGCCCCGCAACCATAATAAAGACTCTCGACGTTCCTTTTTCCCGGCCGAGAGACAGCAATCTAAAATTCACGTCAGCGTTTGTTGATTTCAAAAAGACCTTATGGGGGCTTATATCGTGAAACGGTCTAGAGGCGTCCAATTCACTCCACTTCTAACAACGGCTCAGCCAATCGTCATCTGTGCTCTTCTTGTCGGGGCGTGGGATGGCATGGTCAGGTGGGGTATCTGGGATTCCACGATTGTGCCCTCGCCGTTGCGCACGATTGACGCCGCATGGGAATTCCACACAACGCTAATACATGATTTCGGCATTACCTTGATCGAGGTCGTCTCTGGGTTCGCAATTACGGTCTGCCTCTCGATCTTCTTGGCCGTGATTATTCATCTCTATCCTAGGAGAACATCCGGTACGTACAGTCTCCTTGTAATTCTGCAGGCCGTACCCCTTTGGGCAGTAGCTCCGGTGCTCTTTTATTGGATCGGCCCAGGACTAGCTGCCCGCTTAGTCGTTATCGTTTTGGTCGCATTCTTTCCGGTCATAGCAAATACAGTGGAGGGCCTAAGACGAACCGACAGCGAACTATTTGATCTGTTCGAATCCATGAACGCGACGGCACGTCAAAGACTAATGATCTTGGAGTTCCCGAGTGCATTGAACATGGTGTGCGTGGGTTCCAAAATTACGCTCACCATGTGTCTAATTGGGGCAGTCCTTTCGGAGATGCTGATCGGAGACATGGTTGGTCTCGGCTACCGGATCAGAGAGGCAAACGCACATTTCAGAATCGATCTTGTATTCGCTTCTATCGCGTCCCTCTCATTAATGATGATTTCGCTCTATAGTCTCTTGGGAGTGATTGTTCGAAAACTTCAACCCTGGATCGTCGCAAAGGAGAAGTGATGAACACGATGCCGAAGCCGCACTGGGTAACTCTTCTCGTCGGAACGTGCTGCCTTATCCAAGGCTGCGGATCAAAACCGTCAGCTTCAAGTGGGGTCACGAGTCAACCAGTCGGCCAGCCACGCCAAGTGACTTCACCCCCGCAGCTTCGCGATGTCCGGGTAAGGCTTGACTGGACTCCCTGGGCACCGCACGCCGCACTATTTGCGGCGGAGGATCAAGGATATTTTCGAGATGAGGGACTCCGAGTGAAACTCTACGTCCCGCCAGACCCAGAAGCCACGATTCAACTCGTCGCGGCAGGCCAAGATGATTTCGGAATCTCCTACATGACTGATGTGATCATGGCCCGGGAACAAGGAGTGAAGGTGGTTAGTTTGGCTGCTATTGTTCAACATCCCTTGAATTGCATTATGACACTGAAGTCTTCAGGAATTGACACTCCCGGAAAGCTAAAGGGCGCGACAATCGGCACTACAGGCGAACCATCGGATCAGGCCTTTTTGAATTGGGTGCTAGAAAATAATGGCGTAAACCCGCACACGGTGAGATTAGTTAACATAGGATTCAATCTTGCACCGGCCTTGAAATCAAGAAAGGTAGACGCGATCATCGGTGCTTATTGGCCATGGGAAGGAATAAAGCTGCAAGAAGAGGGAAGTCCAGTAAACATCATGAGGCTACAGGACTCTGGCGTTCCTGACTATTATGAACTCGTACTGATATCGCGGTCCGACTTGCTTACGAAGGACCCGTCACTAGTTCAGGCTTTTCTCCGCGCGCTAGTCAAGGGGCAGCAATTTGTGGATAAGAATCCAGAACAGGCCGTGCAGATACTGAAACGCGCGGACCCAGATTTGAGCGAGGCGTTTCTACGTTCGTCTCTCCAGGCGATTCTTCCATTGATGAGAACCGACTCCGGAGATTTTCGACAGGACAGCAAAGCGTGGTCCGATATGGTAATGTTCATGCAAAAAGCCGACCTCCTTAAGAATCCACCGGACGTATCAACCGCTTTCACAAATCACTATCTTCCATAGCGAGCTCGAATGAAGGGAGGCAGAATGGCTGATCAGAAGAAGACGATCCTGATTGTTGACGATCAACCCGTCGACTGCGCGATGATTCAGATTGCGGTACAGTCTTGTCTTCAGCTTCTGGGGAAGGACTCACAGTTTGAGATCAAGTTGGTGAGCAACCCAAAGAAGGCCGTCGAGATCGCTCGGGCACGTCCGGCGCCTGCCTTGATAATCACCGATCTCTTTATGCCGGACGCTAATTTGATGAAGGATGGGGAGTTTTCATCCCTCCCCCTAGGCAAGCAATGTGACGAAATGGAATTCCCACATGGATTAGATATGTTGACTCAGCTTAAGAGCTTGGCAAATGTCCGAAAACTTGTGACAACATTTTTCTGGAACTATCCTGGATTCTCTAGATACACCGATTGCATCTACAGACCCCAACACGCCTTAGCCGACGGAGCATTGCCAAAGGACATTTTTTTCCTTGTTGCTGGGCTGAGCATAGGTAATTCACGCCATGATGTTGAGCATTATCCGCCGCTCCGAATTCTGGTTCAAGCATTGGGCATTCTCTTGGGAAGCCGACTTCCAACGAATCAACCGCATTCTACCTATTTTCGCTCGCTGTTCGACGAATCATCTAGCTGGCTCATTAGGTTTCCTCACTACGTTCTTGACCTAAGGAAATCAATTGTCGTCGTGCAGAAGAAAGCCGGGTCAGGTCAACACCTTGATGCCAGGGAAGCTCCGCTTGCGGATTATGATCCGTGGGATAATTACGATGAGATCGTCAATCATGGCCAAGTGAGCCCATGGTTACCTCGATTCGTATTTCACTCGTCGATCGGAGGACTTCCATATTCGAAAGGCATTTATAAAAGGATTATAAAGGAAATCGAGGGGCGTGAATGGAGGATGGAGATCGAAATGCCAGCCGTTCATACCCCATCGGCCGAGTCCTCGATCCTCACCCGAACGGAGTTTACATTGGATGGGGAACTGTCGGAGGTGAAGCACCCATCGCGTGCCTTCGGCTCTCCAAGTATTACTTTTCTAAATCCCAAGAGTCCAGCGCGAGCGGAACATCGTAAATGGGCTCAGCTTCTAGTGACATTGGGGTTTTTTTCATATTGGTGCCATCTTCCGGATCATCGCGCTATTCGAACGCCTGAGGAGATTGATGAAATTATCCGAATGAATACTGGGAAACCCTATGGTGATCTGGAGACGGCTTGCAGTCGGATGTATGAGGACATCGAGTTACTTGAAATTGTGACTTTGCAGAAACTCAGAAAGGCAAGGCATGACGCTTTCTTTAGATTCTTTATTCTCAACCGCGATCTCACCATCATTGGGCACACGCGGTTGTCGTCCAATAAGACTGGCTATTGGCTGAACGCTTCTCTCGTGTTGCATGGAACGTAAGGATTTGATCGCCCAAATGGGCCCGATGAGTTTTTCCCAAATTTTCCCAAAAATGAAAGCGCTAGGGGAGTCTAAAGAGGTGCCTAACGGCAGAGGTACCAATCTGGCTAGTCTGAAATGAGGGCAGCTCAGTCAATCCTTCATAAAGTCAACAAGCGACGGCGCATCCAGCAACGCAGGACTTCAACTTGGATTTTAGCGGTGGGATGTGTTAAGTCGTTATTCAGAACAATGATCTGATTGTCCTGCATAACCTCAACGCTCAGCAATTTCCTTTCTCTCACGATAATTTGGAAACAGAGACGCCACCTCAACGGGTTACAAAGGAAGTTGATCGAGTACGAGTTTGGCGGACAAAAATAGGTATTGGGTCCAATCCGAGACCGTCGATGAAGTTCACGGGAATCGAATTGACCTACCGCTCGGGAGTGCGCCACATCGCCCGTGAGGTTTTATCGAGGAAGGCCTGACCTGCCAACTGAGTCCAATCTAATCCCGTTGCCAGAGCTGTGGGAAGGCGTGAAACGCCGGAGGTGTTTTCCAAGTCGCCAGATCCGCGTGTGGTTCAAGGTTTTGGCGTTTGCTAGGGAGCACGCGACGGACGATTTCTGACGAACTCGAGTGTGCTAATCCAGCGTACGAACTTAGACTGCTTCGGCGCCTCATCCGGGCTCCGGATGCATTATCAGTTGGGATATGGCCTCGTCTTGTCAGCCCTTCTGAAGAAGACGATAAATGCAAACTATTTGTGAATCGTCAGCCTCAGCGCGAGGAAATCGAACGTCGGGTCCCTCTTCCCAGAAACAGAACAAGATGCTTAGTGGCCAAATCGCAATCTGTTGACAACAGTTTGCCTTTGAATGGGTTCTCAAAAGAGACACACAAAATTGGACACTTATAGGTGCTCTTCTGACGATCGTGCCCACACAAGTCAGCTAATCGAGAATCTACTTCGCAGCTTTCTTATGCGCTGCCCATCTCTTTCTCTGCCCAGCGGCAATCTTCGCCCTGGCTTCCGCACTCAGGCGCCGCCGCTTCCGCTGCTTCTTGGCAGTTTGACCATCGGTTGATTCGAGGCCGGCGAGGAGAGTTCTTGCCTTTTGTAGACGTTGAATTTCTGCATCGATCTGGGAAAGTAAATCAGGAATAGACATGTGCTCTATTCTACTGGACTCGTCGGTGCACGCGATCAGAACGGATGACAAAAAATAGGGGCTATGTCGGACACACGGCTAAGAGCACTCTAGCCAGCTTAGTGTTGCAACCAGTGTCCCCGCTGCGCAACTGGTCAGTATGGCATCTAGTTCACTCGCGTGCCTTCTGCGCCCGATGATGGCTTTTGGGTCGCACATCTAGGCTTTCCAATTTTGAGGACCGAATGACAAGCTGAAACTCGCATTCTCCTTGTCCAGCAGGGACGGAACTCAACTCAGTCACGCCAGAATTAAAGAATTGCCTGGCTAGGGACCGAATAAGTCGTAGCGTGCCCGGATCTTTTCTGGCAGTGAACGAGATTGTCGAGGCGTTTGTGAGTTCAGCCAACTGACGGAGATGCGCCGCAAAGTATTCCAACGCGAAAGCGTGATCGGGTTTGGCAGCAGCGACCTGCCAGACAGCAATTCCATTTTGCGAATCACTTGTGGGCATCGCGAGCAAATAGGCTTTCAGGTTCCCAGATCCCTGCTCAATCACTCGGCAGTAGCCGGGATGGAAACGAGTCAGGAACCACAACAAATACTCTGAGGGAACAGTAAACGTTGGGAACTCAGCCGCGAGCGAACGAATGAAGGCGAAGTCCTTCGACTCAATGGCGCGGATATGAGGGTTCGATGGAGTCTTTATTGATTTTTTCATTCGAGTAAAGTGGTTGGCGCTGATCTACTCAGCAATAACACCCAAGAATGTAACCGCAGTGCATTCTCGCAGAAAAGTTCAAAAGGCCCACAGCAATTAGACGTCAATCCGAAAACTCCCAGTTCGCAGCGCGGCTCGCACGACGGGCGATAAATTCTTTGATCGTATCGTCCACTCCGCCGCTGCCCAGCTTTTCTGCAAGCTCGTTCAAACGCTCCTCGATACCGATCTCAACTGTATGGTAAAGCCCAGGAAAGATTTCTGAAACCGGCCGCTGAAAGACCGCCTGATATGCAAGCGCCGCCAGTATTGTCGGAAGACCGCTCGACCGTTCATGGCGCGATACCTGGCTCTCGGACACGGACCCGAGAATCTCCGCCAGCCTCCTCTGGCTTAGCCCATTCTGTTTCCGGAGAAATCGAAGATAGGTTCCTACAGGTCTCGTCGTCATTTCCGTTTTTCGAAGGTGCTAATCGACCTTTGAATTAACTTTAGCAAGCCCAATAGGAAAATCCAGAGCAAGCGTGAGGTCAGCCGTAAGGAAAATCTGTGAATGCGAACCTTCTTCCTGCCCGCAGCGCGTTACCTCGGCATCGGTCTCGGTGATCCAGGCAAATCTACGGAGCCCAAGTCGACTCGTCCTTACAGACTGGACTTGTCACGTATCTGTCCCGAGCTTGTTCACAGTTCAAGTGTGAGGAAAGGACCGTCTCATCAGGAAAACAAAGAACTTTTGGGAATTCCTCTTGCGAAATCTTGATGATTGCCGGATATGCCGGCTTGCACGCCGTGACATTTTCAGCGTCTTGAGTGAATTGTTTATACTGCTACGCTTATTGCAAGAGTCAAAGAACAAAACAAATTTCCCCGCCTAAAGAAATGCCAGGAACCGAACTGACGAGCTATCTTCGAGCTCATCGCATGCGAGCTGGACTAACCCAACAAGAGCTAGCCGAGATTGTTGGATTCATCGCCAATCACCAGGTCTCAAAGCACGAGCGATCTCGGTCGGTCCCGACGCTATTGATGTCGCTTTCGTATAGTGCGATCTTTCGCGTCTCGATCGAACAGCTGTTTCCGGGCATGGCCGAGACGATTCAGTTCAATGTCGAAGATCGGCTCGGGCGGATGGAAACGTCGCTAAAAGGAAGCTCCCCAAAAGGGAAAACGACGCGGACTATCACGCGCAAACTGCAATGGCTATCGGATAGACAGTCCAAGAGCGGGCAACCTACCAAATGACAAAACCCGAGACACTACACATTTTGGCCATTGAGGCGCGTCGAAGCCGCTACGGCTATGCCTTGTTCGAAGGACCTAAAAGATTGCTCGATTGGGGCGGGAGCGCCGTACCTGCTGAGCTCACGGGGAAAGCTGCAATGGAAGCGGCCCGAAAGCGAATTACATCGACGCTTCGAAGGTGTCATCCAGTGGTCGCAGTGGTTCGCCGCCCTCGCAAGATGAGGAATGAAAAGGGTATGCTACCTGGACCAATTTGGAGAACGATCGTAGCCGAAGCCACCGCATTATCGATCCCCGTGTACTACGTGAGCGGCGTTGAAGTTCGGGATGCCTTTCGACTCTTCCGGGGAGGCACGAAGGAGCAGATCGCCGAGCTTCTCGTCGGAATCTTCCCCGAACTCCTCAGGCGACTGCCTCCAAAACGGAAGAAATGGCAGCCGGAGTATCGAGGCATGATCGTGTTTGATGCTGTCGCCGCAGGATTCGCGTATTGGCATCGCAACGGAACGCTGTTCCCGCCGCCGGAGTGATCCATGTATTCAGAACCTTTCCGCCGGCCCCTCACCAGTTGGCTTTGGACCTCGTTACTCAGGTCCGCCAAATGAAACCATATTCTCGAGGGGCCGACGAAAGGGCTTTGGAATTGCGTCGACAGAGCTCTGATTGAATAGTCGCTTCTAACTACGATGGGACTTGCTCACGAATGCCACCAGACTTTTCGCGGAAGATCGTTGCAAATGCTTCGATCTCTTCTGCCAATTGGTTCCAACAAAGTCCCGTTGGGGGTACCATACTTGACTTCGAGGTACTGGAAGTCGACAAAACCGAGAAGAGACGGCCTCTAGGAGCGGTTCTAACGCGTCCAAAGACATACCCCGTCGGAAGCGCCATCATTTGGAACCGCCGTTGCATTTCAACCGGCAGGCTTCGCCAGACCGTGGCTAGATTCTGAAGCGGCAGGCAAATCCGGTCGATATTACCGAGCACTTCATCGGAATCGGTGAATTCCTTGATTTCCTGTACATCGAGCTCGGCGAGTTTCGAAACGAGATTTGTGCGTGCAGCAGTAAATTCTTCATCGCTGATCAATTGGTCCATTTTCATGCGGATCAGCTGCCGTTGTTGTTCCCTTAGGCGTTTGATCTCGACTGTGCGCTTTTCAGCCAATATGCGACCGCTTTCGGCAGACGTTTCTGCAATGCGTACGACGGTTTGTTTGAGGCGATCAAGCGACAGTGTTTTGGCTCCGACTTCGCTGAGGAAGGAAGAGAATTCATCATGCACCGCCTCACTGGGATGACTTCCGTGCGAACCACAGACTCTGTTGAAGCAACGGTAGTAGGGATATCGCTTCGATCGCCCCCGCGAAAACGATCCCGTGAGATGCGATTCGCAATTGGCGCAACGGACGAACGCGCGAAGTGGGAAATCCGGGCGCAAGCCCTTATGCGGCACAACATGCCCGCTTTTGCCGAGGATCACTTGAACTCTAGCAAAGCTGGCACGACTTATCATCGCAAGATGACGCCCTGGAAATTCCTCACCAGACCACGGATCGCGAAGAATACCGGCGTAAAACGAATCGCCGAGAATGTTGGCGAGGGACTGCTTCGAAAGTGGCTTTCCGGCCCCAGTGCGTAGGCCTTGCTGTCTCACTCGGCGCAGAATATCTGCCTGAGTGTACTCTCCGCTTGCGAAGTCATTCCACGCACGTTGAAGGATACGGAATGCAGGTTGCTCCGGCCTGTCTGGCTCCGTCTTCTTTTGCCCGAGGGTGGCAGTTCGGTAGCCGAGAGGTGCTCTCCAGGGAAAAAGCCCTTCCTGAAGTTTGCGCCGCAGGCCCTGCACAGTGCGCGCAGCGCGGATGTCATTGTCGAATTGGGCAAACCCGGCAAGGATTGTTTCGAGGAGTTTCCCTTCAGGCTTCGTATCGATGGGCTCGGTGACTGAAACGACACGGACGTTTTGCTTCAATAGGCTCGCCTTGATACTGAAGTGATCGCCTACGTTTCTAGCTAGTCGATCTACTTTCCAGACGAGCAGACAATCGATAACATTGCTGCGATCCCGGCAGTACGCCAGAAGTTCAAGCAATTGCGTCCGATCCGCAAACTTCGCCGATTCTCCCCGCTCAATGAATATCTTCGCGATTTCAAGGCGATTGCGCGTTGCATATTCGCGGCAAGCAATTTCCTGCGATTCAAGACTGGTTCCCTCTATTTGTTCTTTTGAAGACACTCGGCAGTAGATAACTGCTTTCATTAATTAGGTTGTTTGATTTTTGTTCGACCTTTCCTCAAATCGTACGTGATCATGGGCTGGTGTCAACGGTCCCTATGCCGCGCGTTTTTCGTTCCTGCTCAAGTTCCCACAGGTAGACCTCGATAAGCCACTGTGCGAGTTCCTGATAGGCTCGTTCCAACTCCGCTTCGTTATCGAACGATGGCCTCGGCACGCTTTCCGGTTCGTATTCGTTGTGAATGGACTCCATGAGCGGCTCAGTATCTTATAAATCCCCGCCGAAGAAAAGACGCCGATTCTTGCGCCATAAGTTAATGGAAGCCGGCGCAACATGGCCTTAAAGAGAGATCGCAGCGACACCATCGTAAGCGAGTTGACAGTTCAAGCAGGAATGTTAAGGTTCACGGGCAAGATATTACTCAGATGAACATACCTCATCGAATTTCGATTCCAGAATGGCAGGAAATCATGCATGTGCCTGAGATCCGCGAATCGTGGGGCCTGACGGATGAGACGCCTGAGCAGTTCGCTGATCATGCCTACGGTGTGCATTTCAATTTTACGAGCGGTGGACCAGGATACGTTGGCGATCTATACGTTGTTCAGGGCGACGCAATCGGTGAGCCGATGACTTTGATCCGTAAGGATGGCAAGTTGATTGTCATCTGATAACTTCCGGACTGTCTCCCTCCAGCCCCCGGACTTGAATCGCCCAGTTCGCGGACCCGACCCATTCTTTAGAAATGCTAGGGATAAGGTCAGCATGACCCACCAACGATGCAAGGAGGACTGGCCTTCGGTCATCGGTACGCGGCAGATTTCAAATTCGGAAAAGTCTGCCGCGCCCAATTTACGGCTGGTATATTGCCATGCTCAGTGCCCACAAGATTACGTAATTTGGATACTCCAGTCGCAAGAATATTTGCTGTCCCAAACGGCTTCACTTCATCCGGCATTATTGGCTTCATTTTGTCCCTCTTTAACCTGGGATGCAACAAACAGCGTCTTGTACCGAGAGCCAAAATCCGTAAGGTGATGATGGGCCGCTCGACGGGTGCCAGCCGCACGAAAAGAGCGAATCACGGCTGGTTGGTGCTGTGTACACTGCCAGTTCCATCTCCCATCCGCGCTCCTACGCACGGGCGGCCCAGTTTTCATAAAGGTCGATTCAAAATCCTAGCGACACTCTCTAGCTCACTACACTCATGATCGGACCGTTGCCCTACATCGGCGGCAAGCGCGTGATTGCGAAGAAAATCATCTCCATCTTTCCCAAACACACGACCTACGTCGAGCCTTTCATGGGCGGTGCCCAAGTCTTCTTTCACAAAGAACCGTCGAAGGTGGAAGTGTTGAACGACCTTGACGGCGAGATGGTCAACTTCTTTCGTGTCTGTCAGCAGCATTACGAGGAGTTGCTCCGTTATATGCGCTTCCTCATTGTCAGCCGCAAGTGGCATGAAGTGCTGAAGGCAACCGATCCCGTGACGCTGACCGACATCCAGCGGGCTGCGCGTCACCTGTATCTCTTGAAGAACAGCTATGCGGGGTTGATTCGCAGCCTGAGCTACAAATGCAACGTCGCGCAGCCGCCGGGACTGAACCCTGAGCGCCTCCCGGAGACCATCGAAGAGACGAGCAAGCGTCTTGCCCGAGTACAGCTCGAGTGTCTGCCGTATGAGAAAGTGCTCGAGCGATTTGATCGCCCATGGACACTCTTCTACCTTGACCCGCCGTATTTCGGCCTGAAGCTGTATCGCCACAATCTCACGACGGCGGACTTCGAGCGGATGGCTGAGCGCCTCGCCGAACTCAAAGGTAAGTTCGTGCTCTCACTGAACGACGTGCCCGAGGTGCGCAGAATCTTCAAGCCGTTCAAGTTCCGGGAGATTGAGCTTTCCTACACTGCACAGAAAGTGGCCGGGAAACGGTTCCGCGAAGTGCTCATCACGAACTTCTAGAGCCCCCGCCAAATCCCTGTCAAACATTTTGTTTGGGGAAGTTTCTCCGAGCAACTTATTGAATCCTATGGCTTTTGATTGGGACGGTGCAGGGACTTGTTACCGATTTTGACGCGCCCACCTAAATACTCACTTCGTGATCCAATTCCTCGAACATCTCGTAAGTTCCATCTGGAACCGCCTACGCGACAAGCACAGCAACTCCGGCAAGGAGACCGCTGGACTTTCGCTCGGTTCGCAGGTTGTCGATGATGCGGTTTCGCGTCGCTCGTATACGCTCAGTTGTGCGCGGCGCACCACCCACGTCGCTGTGCTCGGCAAAACCGGAAGCGGCAAGAGTTCACTCCTTCGGTACATGGCGCAGCAAGACATCGCCGCCGGGAGGGGGTTCATTTGGTTCGATCTTCATGGGGATGCAACGCCGTTCCTTCTGCGCACCATTGCCGCACAAGAACAGAGGCTCGAACGCCACCTCAGCGACCGGGTCGTGCTCATTGCCCCTGCAGATCGCGAGGTCTCGGTAGGCTTCAATCCGCTTGAGCAAGACTCGCCGGACTTCGTCCGCATCGTCGAGTTCGCCGCGATCCTGAAGCAGCGGTGGAGCCTCGACCACTTCGGCGCTCGGACCGATGAACTCCTCCGCAATTCACTCTTTGTGCTGGCCGCGAACGGCTTGACGTTGCTCGAAATCGACCCGTTGCTTACCAACTCGGGATTCCGCGCCGCGTGCCTCAAGAAGGTACAAAATGCCGATGTACGGCAGTACTTTGAGACGCGTTACGGACAGGCGAGCGAACCGATGCGCGCCGTCATGCGCGAGCCGATCCTCAACAAGACCTCGGCCTTCACCGCCGATCCGAACTTTCGCCACATTGTAGGCCAGCGAAAATCGACCTTCTCGATGCGCGAGGCTATGGATCGAGGCTACTGGGTGATTGCCGACCTCGATAAGGGGAGACTCGGCGAACAGGCGCTCACCCTCGCAAGCTTGCTCTTCACGGTCTTGAAGAATGCCCTGTTCACCCGTGAGCGCCGGTCGCTCTTCACCGTCTATGCCGATGAAATCCAAAATCTTGTCGCGTTCGACAGCGGCATCGAGACAGTGCTTTCCGAAGCACGCAAGTTCGGCGTTTCTGTTGTCTCCGCCAATCAATTTCTCGACCAGTACCCTGCCCCGATGCGCGCGGCGATCCTTTCGGTTGGTACGCATGTGTTCTTCCAGCTTTCGTCCGCGGACGCAACGACGGTCGCGCAGGCGCTCGATGGCGGCAAGTCTCTGGCCGAACGGCTCAAGAACCTACCGCAGCGCCATTTCATCGGGAAATCCGGCGCGGAGCGCTGGATGGAAGTCGCCGCACACACCGTGGCCGACCCCAAGGTCAGTTACGCCGATCTCCTGAAGCGCGTCCGCGCTCAGACCGCGCGACCCCGCGCGGAGATCGAACGGGAAATCGGGGAACGACACGCGGCGCTCCACAAATCAACTGACGAGGTACTCCATGGCTGGGACTGAGCGCATGATTCTGCAACCGAGAGACCGCGAGTTCCTAAGGGAGCTTTCGGTCCTACGCGTCGCCGACCGAGAGCAGATCAGGGTGGTTGCAGGATTCGGTTCGATTACGCGGGCAAACGCAAGACTCCTCAAGCTCACCCGCGCCGGACTTCTTCGGAGATTCTTCCTTGGTTCCGGCGGGGGAAGAAAGGCAATCTATGCAGTCTCGGAAAAAGGCGCGCAACTGGTGGACGTTCCATTGCGCGGCCCTCGCCGCCCGCAGGGCGCAATGCTCGTTGCCGATACCTTCGTAGAACATCAGCTGGCGCTCAACTCGATCTACTGCGCGGTAAAGCTCGTGAAGGCTCCTCTCGAAGGCATTACGTTCCACCGTTGGATGGCCTTCTACGAATCGGTTGCGCCGGAACTCCGGCTGATCCCTGATGGCTATATCGAGTTTGTTGGTCCAACGGGGACGACAGCCGCCTTTATTGAAGTGGACCTGGGGACCGAAGGCCTTTCGATCTGGAAGGAAAAGACGCGGAAGTACCTCCAGCTTGCGCTCTCGGGCGCATTCCTCTGCACGTTCGGCCAGGATCGCTTTCGTGTCCTCGTTATCGCGCACTCCGAGCGCCGCCTTCAATCCATCCGGAAGACTGTTGCGGCCACGACCGAGAAAATCTTCCGCTTCGCGACGCTAGAAGACGCACGTAACCGATTCTTCGCTCCCGTCTGGCTCAGGCCGGTCGGCAATCAACCCGAATCACTTTTTGAGCAACAGCCATGAACTACTGCTACAACTGCGGCCATATCACGCCCGGCGAGCCGGTCTTCTGCAATCACTGCGGGCGCAGCTACGACGTGAAGCTCTGTCCGCGCCTTCATCCCAATCCGCGCTCGGCCGAAGTGTGCTCGAAGTGCGGCAGCCGTGAACTCTCGACGCCTCAACCGAAGGTGCCCGCTATGTGGAAGCTCCTTGCCATCCTGGTCCGACTCGGACTCGGACTTCTGCTCCTGTATTTGACCCTGTCGTTCCTGATCGCTATCGCCAAGACCACGCAGTTCCAGCAGGCGATCGTCTGCATCGGACTGCTTCTTGTCGGTCTCTGGCTCGTCTGGTCGAAGCTTCCTGACTGGCTTCAGGACATCATACGCAGCGGCGTGAAACGCAAGAGGAGGAACGATGACGACTAGCTCGAAGAGATACATGTCAGGTTTGGTCTCGGACGCGAATCCCTTGGCAATACAGGTGATTCCGCCGACCGGCCTAGGGCAGAGCTACCCGAGGCATTACCCGCCGTCCCAGGGCGCAAACAGGCAGACGATTGAAGCCACTGAATGCAGTCCGCTGGGTCTGCCGCTTTCGATCCGCGAGGTCGCCCGGATGATCGGCTGCTCTGCATGGACCATTCGCCAGCGTCACATTCCTGCAGGATTGCCGCACTTCCGGGCCAGCTCGAACGGCAAGCTCGTGTTCTTTCGCGAACAGGTCGTCGCGTGGATTCTTCAACAACAAAAGAAAGGAGGATCATCGTGAGTCTCTACAAGCGAGGCAATGTGTACTGGTCGGCCCTCTGGATCGACGGCGTGCGCCGTATGCGCTCGCTTGAGACGACGAATCGCCGCCAGGCCGAAACACTGGAGCAGCGTTGGCGCGACGAGTTGCACGCCAAGCGCTTTCATATCCAAGATCTCAAACCCGACATGCCGTTCAGCGAGCTCTATGCGAGGTTCCTTGCCGAGGGGGAGGTCAAGCCGCATCACCTGGACCGCGCGAAACAGTTCCTGCCATTTTTCTCGGAAACGCCAATCGCGCGGATCACGAAAAATGACATCGCGCGCTACCGCAAACATCGCCACGCCGAACATCTCGAACGGCATGACAAAGAAACCCCAAAACGGCTCTCTGAAACCACCATCAACCGGGACATCGAAGTCATTCGCCATTTGCTTTTCTGGGCGGCCGACGAAGGCTTCATTCCCGCAAATCCCATCGCACGCATCCGGATGGTACGGGAGCGCGGAAAACGGCGTCCAGTGATCTCCGTCGCGGACGAACTGAAGCTGCTTGCTACCTGTTCCGCGCATTTGGGGCCCATCGTCATTGCAGCACTCGATACCGGAATGCGCCGTGGCGAACTCCTGGGCCAACTATGGGAGGACGTTGATTTCGACCGCGACCTCCTTTCCGTAACCCACTCGAAAACCGCCGAAGGCGAACACCGGCTGATTCCCTTAACCGGACGCTTATCGGAGATGCTCGCCCAAATGCGCCAAGCCTCCGGGATGATCTTCACCTACGAGGGGCAGCCGATCCGGCGGATCAAAACCGGCTGGGCAGGTGCGCTCCGCCGCGCGGGCATTTCTCGATACCGCTTCCACGATATGCGCCACTCGTTCAATTCGCGCCTCGCAGGTATTGGCGTGATCGCCGACATCCGCAAGGAACTCATGGGCCACAGCCGTGGCGGCGACGTCCATTCGATCTACACGCATGTGGAATTGCCGACGCTTCAAGACGCAATTTCCCGTCTCGGCGCGTGGCATGCGGAAAAAGTCTGCGCTCTTCAATCCGCCGGGGAGTCAATTGCGGCTCCCCAAGACAACAACCCAATAACTCAGACGGAGCAGCAAACCGATGACAGAAACCAATCTTCACCCATGGCCACATGATCTCGACAAGGCGCTCCGCCTGCGCATCATCGCGCGGGCCACGGAGATAAATGGAAAGCTCCTGGCACGGCTCGCGACGGTCGCAGACGATCTCGACGCAGGAGGCCATCTCGCCGCACTTGGCGGGCTCGATGGCATCGAACGCCAGATCGAAACCATGCGCGCCTTCCTGCTCCTGCTTCGGTAGGAGCCCAGCACTTTCACAACTTACCCATACGCACAAGGAGGCGTTATGAAAGCAACAAAAGCAGTTGGCACTGCAGCACGGAAGACAACGGCCGAAAACACTCCGGCCGCACAAACCACAACCAGCACGCGGAGGCCCTGGATCAAGAAAACGCCCGTTGAGGTCGTTCTCGACCAGATCCGCAAGCAGGAAGAGAAGGTCTCCGAATTGCGCGAGGATCTCGCCCGCGAGGAGCGCGAACTCTCAAAGCTCCAGCAGGCGAAGAAAATCCTCGAATCAACATAACCCTTCAACCACAGGAGCCCGCATCATGCCGACTCCTGTTTTTTTACTCGAATTCTCGCATTTCGAAGGAGAACAATCATGATCAGTCGCGAAGTGGACGTGGAGTCAGTGGCCGAGCAGGTGGGCGGCCGGGGTGTCGATAAGCTGGTTACGGATGCAGAGCGCATCTGCATCTATGAAGCGCGGCGAATCGCGCTTGAGAATGAGTCCGCAATTATTCGCCTGCAGGCGGAAGGCGCCATCCAGCTTTCCGAGGAAACGCGCATCGCGGATCGGCTTCGATTGGCTCCGCCATCTGGCGGTCGGCAGCGACTGTTTTGGAGGCAACTCTACTACTGGGCGGTCGTTGCGATCCTTGCAGTCACAGGCTTCTTCAGCACTTTGCTGTCCTTTGCGCCCTTCCAGCTGGGTTGGATGAGCTGGCTCGTATCAGCAGGGATGGCGGTACTCACGCCATTTCTCGTCGACCGGCTGCTCGAGAACCCAGGCATGGAGAGGGTACTCAAGGTTCTGACGGGTGTTGCGGCCGCCGCGTCACTCGCAAGCTTGATGCTGCTTGCGCTCATCCGGGGCGACCTCCTCGCTCAACAGATTCGCGAGAGTGAGGCGTCAGCTGTCGTGATCGACGGCGCAGAGACCCAGCCCGCGTCGCCCAATACGTTTTATGACCGGGCCACGGTCCTGCTCTGCGCAGCCCTGCTCCTCATGGCATTCGCTACGGAAACCGGCGGCGGTCTCGTCCTTCACGAGGCGTGGCGCTCGAGCTCCGATGACTCCGAAGACTGGGCAAGGCTCAGGCGTGAACGGATTGAGGTGCGCTGGCGCATGGCCGAGATCGCGAGCGAGATCACCAAGCTTCGCAATGAGCCCGACATCTTCGCCGCATGCTTCTGGAGGGACTTCTACCGCGCCCTGCTCCTCAATGCAACCCGCAGCGCCATGACAAAGCTATTGATAGTCTTCGCTGCGTTGCTCGTTCTCGCCGTCCCGCGCGTCCGCGCGGAAGATCGCCTCAATTTAGTGATTGCGATTGATCTTACCCGCTCCGTCGCGGCCACCGGTCCCGATTGCCGGAGCGACTTCGAAAAGAACGTCGAGGGAGTGACTCGACTTCTCGGGCAAATCCCCGCCGGTTCCCGGCTCACCGTCATCGGCATCACCGACCATAGCTTCGCCGAGCCCTATATATTGATGTCGGCCACTGTCCCGGATGAGCCCGGCTACTTTGGGGAACGGCTCAATGCGGCTCGGGGCAAGATCGTCCGCGTTTGGACAGAGCGCACCGCCCATCTCACCCCGAGTTTCCAGCAGACCGACATCTTTGGCGCTCTGGAACTCGCGAGCCAGCTCTTCGCCCAGCAACCTGACGTTGGCCGGAAAGAGCTCGTTGTCTTCTCTGATATGCGCGAAAGCGCACCTTGCCTTGACCTTGAGCGCGTAAAGCTCGTGCCGGCGTTCCATGCGACAGCAAACAAATGTGGCGAGATGCCTCTTCTCCGCAATGTCCAGGTTTACGTGGCTGGTGCCGACGGAGCCGGGAAATCGATGGCCTACTGGCAAAGCCTGCGGAGTTTCTGGACTGACTACCTCGATAGAGCTGGGGCAATCCTTGCGGGCTTTACCGTGCTCAGGGAGGTTGATCGTCTCCAGTGAAGAGAGCGACCCAAGTATGCAACTATTCTCATCGCCCGTTCCCGCTCTGCTTTTTTGCTGTTTGCCACGTGTCGGGCCTTGATTTCAGAGGACCGCCTCTCAACGCAAAAAGGTAATGGATGTTCCCTTGCATTATGGCTTCAATCTGTAGTACGTTAGTCGCGTTAACTTCCCAATCGCTCGAAAACCTGAACTTTGAGGTCAAGATGCTCCGAAATTCAGGCATAGTGCATCTCGCTTCCACAGCGGTGACAACGCTTGCGCTCGCTTACGGCTCGCTCGCTCACGCGCAAGCCAAGGAACCGAACCCCGTACCGGTCCAGCCCGCGGCAGCGGATCATTCCCAGGCGCCGCCCTCACCGAGGGATGACGATCCGCCGCCCCAAACGAGCCCGGTCGGCACCGATCTCTTGGCCCTCGATACATCCGGTGGATTCTGTTCCGACGCGACATCTCCTGCAGGCGTCAAACACTTTAAAAAGTGGGCCTCCCCTTTTTGGGGCCGGAACTCTCCGGATAGCAAAATCACCATAGGCATTCAGATCACAAACAAGGCCTGCCTTGCGTTGCCGATATCTTTGAATGTGCCCAATCAGCAGGCCATTGTTCTCGACGTGAAAAATGACCCTGACCAAACCTGCACGGCGACTGAAACCGTTACAGCACTTCCCGACCCAGATATCGGAGCCATCTTCGCCAAGTTCCTCGGCGGATTCGCAGCGAATTTTGCAGGCGGGAGCACGCATGCGGCTCGACAGTTTCCCGTCAATCTGCCGCCACTTTCCAACCTGAAGGCCACTATCAGCGTCTCTTGCAAATCAGCAGATGGCACGCCAGCGGCTCCCCCAAGGACCATCACGATTACATACCAGAACATGTCTCCTGTCAGCGCGTCGGCCGGCGCCATCATCTCCTTACTCGGCTCCAAAACTTACGGCATCGTCACATCCGAAGCAAGCGTCACAAATGGCAACGTCAGCTCGCAGTACGCCATCGGAGTCACTTCCTCTTCGACGATTCAGCTCGTCCCCGTCGCGTTTCTGAATACCTACGTCTTCGGCAACCGGAATGAGCACATCGACCTGCAAACTGGACTGGGCATCAACCCCAACGGGAGTAAGACAAGGGTAGAGTATTTTATCGGGCCTGCTTTCGCATGGCACGGCGTTTACCTGGCCCCGGGCCTGCACATTGCGCAAGCCGAATACCTCGCGCCCGGCTATGCCATAGGCCAACTCGTTTCCTCCCAGGGCTTCAGCGTTCCAGCGCCATACCACACGACTCTGCGTTTCGGTATTTCGCTCACATACTCCCCAAAAGTCTCCACTTCAAGCTCGCCATCAAATTCACCCTTAAAATAGAGAGCTCCAACCCGGGGGATAGCCCACTCAACACTGGGCAGATTAACGAAGAATCCTTAAGATCAGGACTGATCGTCTTTTGCGCCGCGCAGAAAGCAGTCCATTCCGAATCGAGTATCTCCGGAGGCACGTAATGCCTGCACAAATCAAACACCTCTTCGTCTTGATGATGGAAAACAGAAGCTTCGACCACCTCTTCGGCTTTATGAAGACGCCGGGCTACAATATCGAGGGTTTGGACCCGGCCGCGCTTCCATTTAACGAAGATTCGCTCGAGAACAAAATCTACGCATCTTCTGACGCCCGGCCCACCGGCGATCTTGCCGCCGATCCAAACCACCACTTCGCCGATGTCACTGAGCAGCTCTACGGTGTCCCTAATCCCTCATCCGGCCAAGTGCCCGACATGTCCGGCTTCGTCCGCAATTATGAAACCAAGAGCGGCAGCGCGGCCCTCGGTGCCAACATCATGAAGTGTTTTGACCCTGCCGGGCTCCCTGTCCTCTCCACCCTTGCCCGGCAGTACGCCATCTGCGATCACTGGTTCGCCTCCATACCCGGGCCTACCCTCCCCAACCGCCTCTACGTCCACTGCGGCACTTCACGCGGTCGACTCGACATGTCGCCCGACTTCTACAGTGGCTTCTACACCGTCTACGAAGAACTTGCTAATCAAGGCGTCTCTTCCTGTATCTATTGGTCCGACTGGTCCGGAACGCTCTCTTTCAGCGGCCTTATGGCACATCAGAACCTCTTCTACGACGCGTACGCCAACTTTGCCGCCGTTTGCAACGGGGACCCAGACAATGTCCCCGCCTACTGCTTCATCGAACCGCAATACAATCCCGCCAACAACCCCGCAGGCGGAACTTTGCCGGCCACCGACCAGCATCCCGACAACGACATGCGCGATGGCGAAACACTGATCGAAAACGTATATAACGCTATACGTCAGAACAACGATCTGTGGCACTCCAGCGCATTACTGATCGTCTACGACGAGCACGGGGGAATCTTCGATCATGTCTCACCTGTAAAGTTGCCTTCGCCGGACAACATCTCCTCGATCGCACCGCCCTTTGACTTCACTCTTAGCGGCCTCCGCGTCCCCGCCGTAGTCATCTCACCTTACATTCGACCCGATAGCAAAATCTGCTCCACAGTTTTCGACCACACATCCGTCATTGCTACTGCGCTTAAGCTCTTCGCGCCCGCCGCGTGGCCCTCGGATAAACTCTTTGCCCGTGCCAAAGTCGCTAACACCTTCGACACGATCCTTGATCTCAACATGGCGCCCAACGACGCGTGGCCTAACTTTGCAGCCCCCATCTACAGCGGCATTGTGCCACAAATTCAGGCCGCCGCAGCCGCAGCTGCACCTCTGTCAGACCTCCAGGCAGAAGCGCTCCTCCAGGCGCGAACTCTAAATGCCTCGCTCCCAGATGACTTTCAGGTGCAGGTTCCAGTGGGCGTCGACCAGGCAGCCATCGCAGGCACCTTCGTTCAGGCAGTCGGAAACGCAGCCGTAGCTGCCCATCAGCAGGTCAAATTATGAGGCGCATCAGTTGGTTCCTCCTCATCCTGCTCGCAGCCGCTACTGTTCACGCTGAGGACTGGAAAACCACGAAAGAGGCCTGCGAAGATGCACGCTTCTTCCGTGACTTTCAGTTCCACAACGCCGAGGAATGCGCCGTCGACTTCTTCACTCTCGATCCGGTCGGTCCTGCCGTAGGTAGCATCACAACCGGCAGCCAGTTTGGCGGTGGATTTCATTTCGTCGACAAGCTCACTGCTAACAACACACTCACCGTTAAAGCTCTATACACCATCAACTCATCGTTCCTCTTTGGCGGTCAGTATCAATTCAATTTCCGGCCTCCTTTTCCCATCGTGACCGGCAAGAGACAGGACGGCCACGGCGGCCAAACTGACACCACAAAGGGAAATCTATTCATCACCGCTGCTCACTTCGATCTTCACACCCAAGACTTCTATGGCCTTGGTCCCAACAGCTCTCTCGCTGGCCATGCCGTCTACCGTCAGCACGAGAGCTGGTTTGGTGTCCAAGCCTACACACCTCTCGTCTCCGTCGGCGACTACTTCGGCGTCTTGGGCATATCCGGCCAGTTCAAGTACTTGTATCCCGCAACAGACGGTGTCAACGGGAGTTCTTTTCCGTCCGTCCGCGCTGTGTACGGGGAAACCGGGGCTCCATCCTCCACGGCTAACCCTGATTTCATCGTCGCTGGTATCGGCTTCGACGTTCGCACCCCAACGTCCAAGCCCCGCATCTGGGAACATCACGAAGCCCAGCTCACATATGCGCACTACTCTGCACTCGGATCGAGCGAGTTCTCTTTCAACCGCCTCGAAGCCTTCACCAGCATCTCTTTCGACCTCTCCAAATCCCTTCCCAAGCCGCCGCCCGGCCAATCACTACTGAAGCAGCCCGACCGGCCGTGGTGGCGCAATGCCCTCTGCATGGAAAACTCCCGGAATGGGTGTGACATCGGCTCGATCACTTCTACTACCCTGCTCACCACCTCCTACACCGCCGCTGGAGGTTCGGTCCCTTTCTACCTCCAGCCCACCCTCGGCGGAGCCGACTTCGAGGGTGTCGACACTCTCCGCGGACTCGTCGACTACCGCCTCCGCGCCCCCAACCGAATAGTCACTCAAATCGACTTTGACAAAGCAGTCGCTAACTTGGGAGTCAAAGGCAACCCGATTGGAGAGTACGGCCTATACGCCTTCTTCGATGCCGGCAATGTTTCTCTTACTCCCGGCCAACTCACTGCCGATGGACTCCGTACCGATGTAGGCATCGGCGCTTCCATTGCTATTCAGCACAGAGTTGTGATCCGAGCCTACATCGGCTTTGGTGCGGGTGAGGGGAGTCACCTGAATTCCAAAACCTTCAACACGTTTGCCCCTACTCCACAAACGATTGGGTCGTGGATCCCGTAAGCGACGCTTTTTATTCCGCAAACCACGAGGGGGGCAAATCCCTCCACCACGCGTCTCTCACGCAAAGCCGACTCGAACGCCTTTGCAAGCAGTCAAAACGCGGCTTGCTCAGAGGTTACTAAGCACATTCAAGGGCCAGTGGCAGGCTACCGTTGAGCCAGTGCAGATAGGTATCGATGCTGTGGTAGCAACCGAGATTCTTCTTCGCAAACAGCCATGAGTCGAAGCTGTAAGCTACGTCGATGTGCTCGTAGTCGAGGATGAAAGGGATGGTCGGCGGGATCTTGGGGACGACGTCGCGGGAATTGACGATGCGCCAGGAGGTAAGAGGTAAGGCGCCAAAGACATGCTTAAACTCGAGGTTGCCCACCTTGGGCGATGCCAGCGTAGTGATCAGAGAGACATCGAACTTTTGCTTGGCGCTATTCTCAAGAACAAAAAGTGTGGCGAGCGCAGAGCCTAGGCTGTGGCCAGTGACCACCGTGGGACGATCGCGACGGGTGCGGCCAGCGGCGAATTCGCGTTCGATGCCGCGCTCGGCCTCGCGCCGGAGTGCGAGTTGCTCGAGTTGGTCGCCGAACGAGCCTGTGAGCTCGGGCTCAGCAGCCGCATCATGACCGGGCGCGGAATTCGGCACTGGCACGACCTTCATCGTGGAATAAATGTTGTCGAAGCCGAAGGCCACGCGGCCAGCGGAGGGAACCTGTTTGAATGGCACCATGACGATGGAGGCGGCATCATCGAGCCACTCGACAAGGCCTTCGGTACCCCTGGTGGCAATGATGCGGTTGTCCGGGTTGGCGGTCTCGTGCACGACGATGCCGTAGAACTTCGGCGCTTTGATCTGGAAGAGGAAGTCTGACATGTTGATCCAGGCAGAGAGCTCCCAGCCGGGGGGAATACTTTTGGGAGCGGGACGCAGATCGTCGTTGTTTACGGCGTACATGTCGTAGGCGGCGGAGACGAATTGGCCGTATTGAGCTGCCTGGCCGGGATCAAGAGGAGTAGTCATAGCGTGGCCTCCCTGGTGCGGTGTATGCGCATGGTATCGGCGAGTGCGGCAAAGCACAAGTCAAATCTTCATTAGAGGTGCAGGACTGCAGACGGGCTGCTCCGTCGATGATTCGGTGAGTGTGCAGCCATTTGCTGAAGGTGTTGCGGGTTCTGATGGGCAATAGCCGAGGAATCGAATAATTAGGCTCGCGAACTTGTTCTCAACCCGAAACCTTGTTGGTAAGTGTTCGGCTTTTAATCCGTAAGCGTTCGGTCTTCCCCTCTGGCATCCCTGCAGGCTCAAGTCTGACGATGTGGTCATGGATCAG